>Ga0182738_1000899_pt1 | contig 39551 bp, 34 predicted proteins | sample eDN5th30CBELigMG_FD_128876 | JGI IMG/M metagenome (GOLD analysis project Ga0182738, IMG submission 128876) | Enriched Miracle-Growth compost microbial communities from Emeryville, California, USA - eDNA 5th pass 30_C BE-Lig MG (version 2)... ...
AGGTCCTCCACCGCGGGCACCTCCACCTCCGGGAAGCCCGTGCCCTGCGGGAAATGGCTGGCCAGGAAGCGCTGCTTGTGCAGCGCCAGCGCGTGGGGCCAGGCGCCCAGGTCCAGCAGCAGGCGGTCGGGCGACTTGTGCAGCCGCGCGCAGGCCGCGTCCAGCGCCTTCCATTGCTGGCTGTTCTTGTCCGGCTTGACCAGCAGGGACTGCGCGGCCGCGGCGATCTCCGGCGGCAGTTTGCCCTCGGCCATGTCGTCCACCCAGCGCTGCTGCTGCTCGGCCTGCTGGCGCTTCTTTTCCAGCGCGGCCAGCGCGGCGGCCAGGATGTCGGGCGGGGCGGGGCGGTACGTGCCGCGGCCGCGGCGGTGGAAATAGGCCGGCGCGCCGTGCACGCGCAGCAGCAGGGCGGCCTTTTCCACCGCGCCGGGCGCGTGGCCGTAGTAGTCGGCGGCCAGCGCCGGCGCCTCGAAGTCCTCCTGCGGCGCGCATTCCCACAGGAAGTCGAGGTCGATCTCCTGCGCGGCCGCCTGGGCCTGCTCCAGCAGGGTCTGCGGCTCCGGGCTGTCGAAAGTGAACAGGGCGTTGGCGCGCTTGATCTTGCTGCGCTTGCCGGTGGCGGACTCGACCTGCAGGCTGGCGTCGGTCTCCGACAGGATATGGCCGGCCTTGAAATCGCCGTCGTCTTCGTAAAACAGGTACATCGCGTATGTCCGTGCAGGGCGGTTCACCGCCCGGGGTTGTCCGGGGCTTGCAGCGTTAACAGGCCCTAGGGCCTCTCGGCAGGCTCCAGGGCGAAGGCCAGCACTTCCGGCAGCCAGCGCGCAAAGTCCGATATGCCGTGGTCGCCGCCTTCGACGATGCGCTGGCGGCAGCCGGCGTAGCGCGCCGCCATCTCGCGCCAGTCCAGCACCTCGTCGCCGGTGCAGGCGAGCAGGAAGTAGCGGCCCGGGTCGGCCAGCGGCCCCGCCTGCAGCGCGAGGAGCTCGTCCAGGTACTCGGGCCGGAACAGGAAGGGTTCGTCGCCGTGGTAGCTGCGCTGCGCGCCCACGTGCGCGGCCAGGTCGCGCGCGGGATGCACGGCGGGGTTGAGGAGCGCCGCCCGGCAGCCCAGCCGCTCGGCCAGCCAGGTGGCGTAGTAGCCGCCCAGCGAAGAGCCTACCACCGTCAGCCGGGCCGGGTCGCCGCCGGGCGAGGCGGCCAGCAGCCGGCCGGCCTCGTCCCCGGCCAGCCGGGCGGCCTCGCGCGGGCTGGCCGGCAGCTGCGGGCAGCGCCACAGCTGCGCCAGGCCGCGCTCGGCCATGGCGCGCGCCATCAGCGTGGCCTTGAAGGACTGCGGCGAGGACCGGAAGCCGTGCAGGTAGAGGATCATGGCGGTGCGAGTCGCGTGGCGGTCTGGCGGGCCGTCAGGAAGCGGCGGGCGAGGCTGGCGCGGCGGCAGGCGCCGCCAGGGCCTCCAGCAGCTTGCCGTGGATGCCGCCGAAGCCGCCGTTGCTCATGATAAGGACGTGGTCGCCCGCGCGCGCGTCGGCGGCCAGGCGGGCCACCAGGGCGGGCAGGTCGTCCCAGGCGCTGGCGCGCTCGCCCAGCGGCGCCAGCACCGCGGCCGGGTCCCAGCCCAGCGCGTGCTTGCCGCTGCGCTCGCCGTAGCAGTAGACGCGGTCGGCCGCCTCCAGCGCCTCGGGCAGGCGGGCCGCCATGGCGCCCAGCTTCATGGTGTTCGAGCGCGGCTCCAGCACGGCCAGGATGCGCGCCTGGCCCACGCGCCGGCGCAGGCCGGCCAGGGTGGTGGCGATCGCCGTGGGGTGGTGGGCGAAGTCGTCATAGACGCTGATCCCGCGCACCGTGCCGCGCAGCTCCAGCCGGCGCTTGACCCCGCCGAAGGCCGTCAGCGCGGCGATGCCGGCCTCGGCGGGCACGCCCGCGTGCTCGGCGGCGGCCAGCGCCGCCAGGGCGTTGGCGCGGTTGTGCGCGCCCGCCAGCCGCCAGCGCACGGTGCCGGCGGGCTTGCCCGCGCGCAGGACCTCGAAACTGTCGTCGGCGGCCGGCTCGCCCGCCTGCCAGTAGCCATCTGCGCCGAAATCCACCGTTTCCGACCAGCATCCGCGCTCAAGTACCTCTTGCAGGGCGGGGGCATGCGTGGGGACGACGATGCGCCCGCTGCGCGGGACGATGCGCACCAGGTGGTGGAATTGCGTCTGGATGGCTGCAAGATCGGGGAAGATGTCGGCGTGATCGTATTCCAGGTTGTTCAGCACCGCCGTCCGGGGGCGGTAGTGGACGAACTTGGACCGCTTGTCGAAGAAAGCGGTGTCGTACTCGTCGGCCTCGATCACGAAATGCCGCGCATCGCCGTAGCGGGCCGACACTTCCAGGTCCGGCGCGATGCCGCCGATGAGAAAATCGGGACGCATGCCTGCCTGCTGCAGTATCCAGGCCAGCATGGAACTGGTGGTGGTCTTGCCGTGGGTGCCCGCCACCGCCAGCACGTGCCGCCCGGGCAGGACGTGCTCGCCCAGCCATTGCGGGCCCGACACGTAGGGCAGGCCCTGGTCCAGGATGGCCTCCATCAGCGGGTTGCCGCGCGAGACCACGTTGCCGACCACGTACAGGTCGGGGCGCAGGGTGGTCTGGTCGGCGCCGTAGCCTTCCACCAGGTCTATGCCCTGCTCGGCCAATTGCGTGCTCATGGGGGGGTAGACGCCGGCGTCGCAGCCGGTGACCTTGTGGCCGGCGGCCCGGGCGATCAGGGCCAGGCCGCCCATGAAGGTGCCGCATATGCCCAGGATGTGCAGGTGCATGGTTTTCTCCTGCCGCGCATTGTAGAGGCAGCGGCCGCCCGCGCCGGGCCGGTCCGTGCGGCGCGGGCCGGGCGCCCGCGGCCCCGGGGGGCAAGGCAGGCGGGGTCGAGTTCGCCGCGCGGGCGGGGTTATGATCGCGGCATGAATCGACGAGTCTTCCTGTCCGGCGCGGTCGGCGTGGCGGTCCTGGCCGGCGGCGGCTGGCTGGTCTGGCGCGAGACCTCCCGGCGCGCCGGGGCCGGGCGCGCGCCGGCGGCGGCCGGCCCCGCCAGCCTGTACGACCTGACCCTGCCCGACCCCGGCGGGCGCGCCCAGCCGCTCGCCCAGTACCGCGGCCGCCCGCTGGTGGTCAATTTCTGGGCCACCTGGTGCGCGCCCTGCGTCAAGGAAATGCCCGACCTGGACACCCTGCACCGCAGCCACCCCAACGTGCAGTTCGTCGGCATCGGCGTGGATACCGCCGACAACATCACCCGATTCATCAAGAAGGTGCCGGTCGCCTACCCCCTGCTGGTGGCCGGCAACGACGGCGTGGACATCGTGCGGGGCCTGGGCAACAGCAACGGCGGCCTGCCTTTTACCGTCGTGTTCGACGCAGATGGCGGCGTCGCCCGCCGCATCCTGGGGCCGGTCTCGGTCGACGATCTGGCCGCCACGCTCAGCCGCTACGATTAGCCGCCGGCTAATGGACAGATAGGCCCATTTGGCGTTAAAAAGGCGGGTCTCACATCATCCAGCCCCGACATGGCGCGACGCATCCTGGTTCTGCACGGCCCGAACCTCAATCTGCTCGGCACGCGCGAGCCCGAGGTCTACGGCACGCAGACCCTGGCCGACATCGACGTCCGCCTGGCATCGCTGGGCAAGGAACTGGGCGCCACGGTTGAATGCTGGCAGAGCAACCACGAAGGCGCCCTGGTCGAGCGCATCCAGCAGGCCCGCCAGGACGGCACCGAATTCATCGTCATCAACGCGGCCGCCTACACGCATACCAGCGTGGCGCTGCGCGACGCGCTGGCAGCCGTGGCGCTGCCCTTCGTTGAAGTACATTTGTCCAACCTCTACAAGCGCGAGCCGTTCCGCCACCATTCCTACCTGGCCGACCTGGCGGTAGGCCAGGTGTGCGGCCTGGGCGTGGACGGCTACGAGGCCGCCCTGCGCTATGCGGCGCGCCACCAGCCCTCCTAGAAGCAGCCAGGCGCCTTTTCATACAATATTTCCAGCCTAAGCGGCATCGGGCCCGGCGTGCTGGTTGCCGCAAATCTTTCCGGAAAGCATTTATGGATCTCAGAAAACTCAAGACCCTGATCGACCTGGTGGCCGAATCCGGCATCGCCGAGCTGGAAATCACCGAAGGCGAGGGCAAGGTGCGCATCGTCAAGTTCTCGCAGACGCTGCAGCCCGCGGCCTACGTCGGCGCGCCCGCGGCCGCCGCCGTGCCGGCCGCCCCGGCCGCCGAGGCCGGCGCCGCGCCGGCCTCGCCCGCCACCCCGGCCGCGCCCCAGGGCCACGTGGTCAAGGCGCCCATGGTCGGCACCTTCTACCGCGCGCCCAACCCGGGCGCCGCGCCCTTCGTGGACGTGGGCCAGTCGGTCAAGGAAGGCGACCCGCTGTGCATCATCGAGGCCATGAAGCTGCTCAACGAGATCGAAGCGGACAAGTCCGGCGTCATCAAGGAAATCCTGGTCGAGAACGGCGAACCGGTCGAATACGGCCAGCCCCTGTTCGTAATAGCCTGATATGTTCGAGAAAATCCTGATCGCCAACCGCGGCGAGATCGCGCTGCGCATCCAGCGCGCCTGCCGGGAGATGGGCATCAAGACGGTGGTCGTGCATTCCGAGGCCGACCGCGACGCCAAGTACGTGCGGCTGGCCGACGAGTCGGTCTGCATCGGCCCGGCGCCTTCGCGCGAAAGCTACCTGAACATGCCGGCCATCATTTCGGCGGCCGAGGTCACCGACGCCGAAGCGATCCACCCCGGCTACGGCTTCCTGTCCGAGAACGCCGACTTCGCCGATCGGGTCGAGAAGAGCGGCTTCGTCTTCATCGGCCCGCGGCCGGAAACCATCCGCCTGATGGGCGACAAGGTCAGCGCCAAGCGCGCCATGATCGAGGCGGGCGTCCCGGTGGTGCCCGGCTCCGAGGGCGCGCTGCCCGACGAATCCCAGGAAATCCTGCGCATCGCCCGCGAGGTCGGCTACCCCGTCATCATCAAGGCGGCCGGCGGCGGCGGCGGGCGCGGCATGCGCGTGGTCTACACCGAGGCGGCCCTGCTCAACGCGGTGGCCATGACCAAGTCCGAGGCCCAGGCCGCCTTCAACAACCCCGAAGTCTATATGGAGAAGTTCCTCGAGAACCCCCGCCATATAGAGATCCAGGTGCTGGCCGACGGCGGGCGCAACGCCGTCTGGCTGGGCGAGCGCGACTGCTCCATGCAGCGCCGCCACCAGAAGGTGATCGAGGAAGCCCCGGCGCCCGGCGTGGCGCGCCGGCTGATCGAGCGCATCGGCGAGCGCTGCGCCGACGCCTGCCGCAAGATGGGCTACCGCGGCGCGGGCACCTTCGAGTTCCTGTACGAGAACGGCGAGTTCTATTTCATCGAGATGAACACGCGCATCCAGGTCGAGCATCCTGTCACCGAGCAGATCACCGGCATCGACCTGGTCCAGCAGCAGATCGCCGTCGCCGCGGGCGAGAAGTTCACCCTGCGCCAGCGCGACGTGGTCTTCAAGGGCCACGCGATCGAATGCCGGGTCAACGCCGAGGACCCCTTCCGCTTCGTGCCCAGCCCGGGCCGCATCACCAACTGGCATACGCCGGGCGGACCGGGGGTGCGCATCGACTCGCACGCCTTCAACGGCTATTTCGTGCCGCCCAACTACGACTCCATGATCGCCAAGGTCATCACCTTCGGCGACACGCGCGAGCAGGCGCTGGCGCGCATGCGCACCGCCCTGTCCGAAATGGTGGTCGAAGGCATCCAGACCAACATCCCGCTGCACCGCGAACTGCTCCAGGACGCCCGCTTCATCGAAGGCGGCACCAGCATCCACTACCTGGAACACAAGCTGTCGCAGCGCCCCTAGTGCAGCGGGGCCCGGCCGCCGGCCGGGCTCCCGTCCGTCCCCGGCGCTCCGGGAGAACCGATCATGCGTGAACTGGTACTGCTGTGCCCGGGAAGCCAGGCCGACGCCCTGTCGGACGCGCTGCTGGATGCGGGCGTGCTGTCCGTCTCCGTGGAAGACGCCGACAGCGACACCGAGGACGAACAGCCGCTCTTCGGCGAGCCCGGCCTGCCGCCGCAGGCCCAGGCCTGGCAGCGCAACCGCGTGGTCGCGCTGCTGCCCGACGGCGCCGACCCGGCGCAGATCCTGGCCCAGGCCGTGCACGCCGCCGAGCTGGACCCGGCGCTGGGGCAGGGCTGGTCGCTGCGCGACGTGCCCGACGCCGACTGGGTCCGGCTGACCCAGTCCCAGTTCGGGCCCATCCAGGTGGGCGAGCGCATCCGCATCATCCCCAGCTGGCATGCCGGCGACGAGGCGCCGGCCGCCGCCGATGGCGCGGCCGCGCCGGACGGCGTGGTGCGCATCCAGCTCGACCCGGGCCTGGCCTTCGGCACCGGCAGCCATCCCACCACACACCTCTGCCTGCAATGGCTGGCCGAATGCCTGCCCGCCGGCGCCACCGTGCTGGACTACGGCTGCGGCTCGGGCATCCTGGCGATCGCCGCGCGCAAGCTGGGCGCGGGCCGCACGCTGGCGGTGGACATCGACGAGCAGGCGGTCCAGTCCACCGCCTACAACGCGCGCGTCAACGGCGCCGACCTGCAGGCCATGCTGCCCGACGCGCTGCCCGCCGGGGCCAGCGACGTGGTGGTGGCCAACATCCTTTCCAATCCCTTGAAGGTGCTCGCGCCCATGCTGGCCGGCCGCGTCGGCGCCGGCGGCCGGCTGGTGCTGTCCGGCGTGCTGGCGCGCCAGGCCGACGAGGTCGCGGCCGCCTACCGGCCGTGGCTGGCGCTGTCGGTCTGGCGCGAGCGCGAAGGCTGGGTCTGCCTGGCCGGGCAGCGTCCCTGACCCGTGCGAGGCGGCGCCATGGCCATGACCACCCGCTGCCCGCAATGCTCGGCCACCTTCCGCGTGGTGCCCGACCAGTTGCGCGTGCGCAGCGGGCTGGTGCGCTGCGGCGCCTGCGGCGCGGTGTTCGACGGCTACGCCGGCCTGGTCTCCGAGGCCGAGGCGGCCGAGCCGCCGCGGCGCAACCCGCCGGCGGTGTTCCGCAACCGCGCCGACATGATGCGCGATCCGGAAGCCGTAGCGGCCGGCCCCGGCGAGGACGAGGCCTGGGACGAGGAGCGCGGCGCGAGCGGCGAGGACGCCACCGCGGATGATGACGATCCCCCGGCCGATGCCACGGCCGTCGACAGCCAAGAGAGCGGCGAGGACGACGCGGGCGACGGCCTGCGCATCATGGGCGAGCAGCGCCAGCCGGACGAGGCGCCGCTGCCCGAATTCCTGGACGAGGACCTGCAGCGCCGCCGGCGGCTCGCGCGCCGCCTGTGGGCGGCCGCCGCGCTGGCGGCGCTGGCGCTGCTGGCCGCGCAACTGCTGGTGGTCTACCGCACCGCCATCGCCGCCGCGCTGCCGGCCGTGCGCCCGGCGCTGGCGCTGCTGTGCCGGCCGCTGGGCTGCGAGGTCGGCTACGAGCGCCGCGCCGAGCGCATCTCCATCATGTCCTCGTCGCTGCAGCCCGGCGGGGCGGGCCCGGCGGCCAACGCCACCGCCTCGGGCGGCGTCGCCCCGGGGGCGGGGCGGCTGGTGCTCAACGTGGTGCTGCGCAACCGCTACGACCGGCCGCAGCCCTGGCCGGCGCTGATGCTGGACTTGCGCGACCTGTCCGACACCGTGGTGGTGCGCAAGGTGCTGCTGCCGCGCGACTACCTGCCGCCCGCGGCGCTCGCGCAGCCCTTCGGCGCGGGCGCCGAGATTTCGCTCGCCGTGCCGCTGGAAGTCGCCGCCGGCAACGTCAACGGCTATCAACTCGACAAGTTTTTTCCCTGAGGACAAGAAGATGACAGACCCGGTGCTGGTGTGCGGTTCCATGGCGTTCGACACGATCGCCGTGTTCGAGGGCCGCTTCAAGGAACAGATCATGGCCGACCGCATCCATGCGCTCAGCGTGTCCTTCCTGGTGCCCAGCATGCGCAAGGAATTCGGCGGCTGCGCCGGCAACATCGCCTACAACATGCGGCTGCTGGGCGGGCGGCCCGTGCCCGTGGCCACCGTGGGCGAGGACGCCGGCGAATACCTGGCGCGCCTGCAGGACCTGGGCGTGGACACCGGCTGCCTGCGCGTGGTGCCCGGCACCTTCACCGCGCAGTGCTTCATCACCACCGACCTGGACGACAACCAGATCGCCGCCTTCCACCCGGGCGCGATGGAGTTCTCGGCCGACAACGACGTGAGCGGCCGCCAGGCCGCCTGGGGCATCGTCGCGCCCGACGCCAAGGCGGGCATGTTCGCGCATGCCGAGCGCTTCCGCGCCATGGGCCTGCCCTTCGTGTTCGACCTGGGCCAGGCCATGCCGCTGTTCGACGGCGCCGACCTGGAGCGCATGCTGTCGCTGGCCCAGGTGCTGACCGTCAACGACTACGAGGCCGGCGTGGTCGAGCAGCGCACCGGGCGCAGCATGGCCGAGCTCTCGCGCGGCCTGCAGGCGGTCGTGGTCACGCGCGGCGCCCAGGGCTCCACGCTGCTGATCGACGGCGCCGAGCAGACCATTGCGCCGGTGCGCCCGGACGCCGTGGTCGACCCCACCGGCTGCGGCGACGCGCACCGGGCCGGCCTGCTGTACGGCCGCACCCTGGGCTGGGACTGGGCCGATTGCTGCCGCCTGGCCAACCTGATGGGGGCGATCAAGGTCGCCTCGCGCGGGCCACAGAACCACGCGCCGACGCGCGATGAAATCTCCCGGCGGCTGCAAGACGCCTACGGCCTGTCGCTGCCCGCCCAGGCCTGATCGTCCCGGGCCGGCCGGCCGCCCTCAGGGGCGCGCCGGGCCGGCCGTCGCCGCCGCCACATGGCGTTGGCGCGGCATTGCGCAGGGGGCCGCGGCGGCCTTGCAGGAAGGTGTTGCACGCTGTTGCGAAGCCATGGGTAATCGCCCAGGCGGCGCGGTATCATTGGCTCCGCGGGCGGTCCGCCCGCAAAGGAGCCAAGATCATGTCCACCACTCTTCATACCCGGCCGCAGCGCGCACGCGGGCTGGCCATCGGCGCCGCGGTCCTTGCGCTGGCGGTGCTGGGCGGGTGCGCCAATCGCAGCGCCTCCAGCGGCGTCTATTCCTACGACCAGGCGCAGCGCGAGCAGATCGTGCGCACCGGCACGGTCACGGGCGTGCGGCCCATTACCATCCAGGACGACCAGTCCACGGGCGGCGGCCTGCTGGCCGGCGGCGCTCTGGGCGGCGTGGCGGGCAATGCCGTGGGCGGCGGCTCGGGGCGCGCCATCGCCACCGTGGGCGGCGCCATCCTGGGCGCGCTGGCGGGCAACGCGCTGGAAAACCGCGTCGGCCGCAGCTCCGGCTACGAAATCACCGTGCGCCTGGACAACGGCGAGACCCGCGTGGTCGCCCAGGAAGCCGACGTGCCCATCAGCGTGGGCCAGCGCGTGCAGGTCATCAGCGGCGCCGGCCCCACCCGCGTCGCGCCGATGTGATCGCTCAGACCCCGAAGAGGCCGTAGCCGATGCGGCCCAGGACCATCATGGCGACCTGGGCCAGTATCAGTAGCACCAGGGGCGACAGGTCGATGCCGCCCATGTTGGGCATGATGCGCCGGATCGGCGCCAGCAGCGGCGCCGTCAGCGTCTGCAGCACCGGCATCATCGGCGCCAGCGGGTTCACCCACGACAGGATGGCCTGGATCAGCGTGATCCACACCACCAGGTTCAGGGTCCACTTGGCCACCGTGAGCACGGCCGCGCCCAGCGCCATGGGCAGCAGCTGGAACGGGATCAGCGTCGAGGTGGACGACATCCACATCAGCAGCAGGTAGGCCAGCGCGGTCAGCCAGGCCGCAAGCAGGCTGGCCCAGTCCGCCGTGCCGCCGCTGGGCACCGCCTTGCGCAGCGGCAGCACCAGCCAGTTGGTCACCTGGTGGATGGCCTGGGCGAAGGGGTTGAACGGGTGCAGGCGCACGGCCTGCATCCAGGCGCGGGCGATCAGCGCGGCGCCGAACAGCGTGAACGCGACTTCGAGCAGAAAACGTAAGATATCGCCGAACATGATGGGGTGCTAGAGCCTGATCGAGCAGGCATTGTCGCACGGCTTGCAGGCCTGGGCCGTGCGGCAAGAAATGCAGTCGCGCGGATATTCCCGGCCTTGGCCAGGGCGCCGCGGAGCCGGCCTTGCCGGCTCGCCGGCGCCGTCATGAAAAAACCGCCCGGCGCGCGAAGCGCCGGGCGGTTTCAGGTACGGCTAACGACTGGCTGCCGGCTTAGGGGCGGCCGCCGGTCGGGAAGGGCCACGAAGCGGCCGGGTTCAGCGCGGTCTTGGCACCCGGGGCCGCCGCGGTGGACGGGGGGGTGACGGCCGGCTTCTTGGCCGGGGCGGCCTTCTTGGCAGGCGCCTTCTTGGCGGCAGCCTTCTTGGCCGGGGCCTTCTTGGCGGCTACCTTCTTGGTCGCGGCTTTCTTGGCCGGGGCCTTCTTGGCGGCGACCTTCTTGACCGCCTTCTTGGCCGGGGCCTTCTTGGCGGCTACCTTCTTGGTCGCGGCCTTCTTGGCCGGAGCCTTCTTGGCGGCGACTTTCTTGACCGCAGCCTTCTTGGCCGGGGCCTTCTTGGCGGCTACCTTCTTGGTCGCGGCCTTCTTGGCCGGAGCCTTCTTGGCGGCTACCTTCTTGACTGCAGCCTTCTTGGCCGGGGCCTTCTTGGCGGCTACCTTCTTGACTGCGGCCTTCTTGGCCGGAGCCTTCTTGGCGGCTACCTTCTTGACCGCGGCCTTCTTGGCCGGAGCCTTCTTGGCGGCGGGTTTCTTGGCTGCCTTCTTGGCGGCCTTCTTAGCTGTTGCCATGGTCTTGCTCCTTAGGTTCAGGGGTCCCAGAACATAAACCCGCGCGCAGCGTCGGACGGGTGTCCGGCGAAGCGTCCGGGCTATTCATCGGCGCAAGCCGCTGCCCACGACAGGCGACAGCACGACGGTTTGCGCTAATGAATGCGGCACAGCCATTTGATATGACCCCCGCCTGGCGCGAGTCATTTCAAATGGCGCCGGCAACCGGCGGGCTTGCGCACCGGCGGTTGCCGTAAATCTGCTGCGTGGCGAGGCCCCGACCGGGATCATTCCCAGTTCAGCGCACCTCCGGTCTGGTACTCGATCACGCGCGTCTCGAAAAAGTTGCGTTCCTTCTTGAGGTCTATCATTTCCGCCATCCACGGGAAGGGGTTCTCTTCCTGGGGATAGAGCGGCTCGATGCCGATCTGCTGGCAGCGCCGGTTGGCGATGAAGCGCAGGTAGGACTTGAACATCGGCGCGTTCAGGCCCAGGACGCCGCGCGGCATCGTGTCTTCGGCGTAAGCGTATTCCAGTTCGACCGCCTTGCTGAACAGCGCGCGGATTTCCTCGCGGAATTCGGGCGTCCAGAGGTGCGGGTTCTCGAGCTTGATGGTGTTGATCAGGTCGATGCCGAAATTGCAGTGCATGGATTCATCGCGCAGGATGTACATGTACTGCTCGGCGGCGCCGGTCATCTTGTTCTGCCGGCCCAGCGCCAGGATCTGGGTGAAGCCGACGTAGAAGAACAAGCCTTCCATCAGGCATGCGAAGACGATCAGGGACTTCAGCAGCGTCTGGTCGCTTTCCGGTGTGCCGGTGCGGAAGTCCGGATCGGCGATGGCGTCGATGAAGGGGATCAGGAACTCGTCCTTGGCGCGGATGGACGGGACTTCGTTGTAGGCGTTGAAGATCTCGGCCTCGTCCAGGTCCAGGCTTTCGACGATGTACTGGTAGGCGTGCGTGTGGATGGCTTCCTCGAAGGCCTGGCGCAGCAGGAACTGGCGGCATTCGGGGGCCGTGATGTGCCGGTAGGTGCCCAGCACGATGTTGTTGGCCGCGAGCGAGTCGGCGGTCACGAAGAAGCCCAGGTTGCGCTTGACGATGCGGCGCTCGTCCTCGGTCAGGCCGGTGGGGTTCTTCCAGAGCGCGATGTCGCGCGACATGTTGATTTCCTGCGGCATCCAGTGGTTGGCGCAGGTGGCCAGGTATTTTTCCCAGGCCCACTTGTACTTGAACGGGACCAGCTGGTTGACGTCGGTCTTGCCGTTGATGATGCGCTTGTCGGCCATCCTGACCCGGCCGCCCGTGGCGGCGTCGGGCGCGGCGGCGGCCGGCAGCGGGGTGGGTAGGGCGGAATCGCCGAATACGCCCGTGGCGGGGCGCAGTCCGGCGTCTGCAGCGGCTGCCGCGCCGCCGGCCTGGGGCCGGGCGGCGGGAGCGGGTGCCGGTTGCAGGGCGATGTGTTCGTCGTCCCAGTTGAGCATCGATTTCTCCGGTCGCGGTTTATTGGCAGGCTTCGCACTCTTCGAAGCCGGGGTCGCCCGGCCTCATGGTGCAAACCGCTCCGAGGATTTCGGGTTCCGGCAGGGCGGGGGCGGCGGCGCCCTGGGGCGCGGCGGCCGCCGGCGAAGCCGGGGCGGAGGTCGAGACGGCGTTGAGCTCGCCGCCGCGGCCGGTGGATTTCTCGGCGCTGGTGGCGCCCAGCGTGCGCAGGTAGTAGGTGGTCTTCAGGCCGCGCAGCCACGCCAGCTTGTAGGTGTCGTCCAGCTTCTTGCCCGAGGCGCCGGCCATGTAGATGTTCAGCGACTGGGCCTGGTCGATCCACTTCTGGCGGCGCGAGGCGCACTCGACCAGCCACGTCGGTTCGACTTCGAAGGCCGTGGCGTAGAGCTTGCGCAGTTCGGCGGGCACGCGATCGATTCGGGACAGGCTGCCGTCGAAGTACTTGAGGTCGGCGACCATGACTTCGTCCCAGAGCCCGAGTTTCTTGAGGTCACGCACGAGATGATCGTTTACGACCGTGAACTCGCCAGAGAGATTCGATTTGACGTACAAGTTCTGGTAGGTAGGTTCGATGCACGCAGATACGCCAATGATATTTGAAATCGTTGCCGTTGGGGCGATCGCGATGCAATTGGAATTGCGCATGCCATGCTGTTTGATGCGCGCGCGCAACGCATCCCAATCCATCGAGCTCGATTGATCGACTTCGACGTGGCCGCCGCGCGCTTCGGCGAGCAGCGCGATGCTGTCCTGCGGAAGAATGCCGCGGTCCCACAGCGAGCCGTGGAAGGACGCGTAGCGGCCGCGTTCTTCGGCCAGCTCGCTCGAGGCCCAGTAGGCGTAGTAGCACACCGCTTCCATCGAGCGGTCGGCGAATTCCACCGCGTCGTCCGACGCGTACGGCACGCGCAGCATGTGCAGGCAATCCTGGAAGCCCATGATGCCCATGCCCACCGGCCGGTGGCGCAGGTTGGAATTGCGCGCCTTGGGAACGGCGTAGTAGTTGATGTCGATGACGTTGTCGAGCATGCGCATGGCCACCGAGACGGTGCGCTTGAGCTTGTCGTGGTCCAGCTCGTAGCCGCCGCCGGCGGCCGGGCGCAGGTGCGCCACCAGGTTGACCGAGCCCAGGTTGCAGACGGCGATTTCCGAGTCGTTGGTGTTCAGCGTGATCTCGGTGCACAGGTTGGAGCTGTGCACCACGCCCACGTGCTGCTGCGGCGAGCGGATGTTGCACGGGTCCTTGAAGGTGATCCACGGGTGGCCGGTCTCGAACAGCATGGACAGCATCTTGCGCCACAGCGTGACGGCCGGCATCTTCTTGTAGAGCGTCAGCTCGCCGCGGGCGACCTTGTCTTCATAGGACAGGTAGGCCTTTTCGAACTCCTGGCCGTACTTGTCGTGCAGGTCGGGGCAGTCCGAGGGCGAGAACAGCGTCCATTCGCCGTTTTCCATCACCCGCTTCATGAACAGGTCCGGGATCCAGTTGGCCGTGTTCATGTCGTGGGTGCGGCGGCGCTCGTCGCCGGTGTTCTTGCGCAGCTCCAGGAATTCCTCGATGTCCAGGTGCCAGGTCTCCAGGTAGGTGCAGACCGCGCCCTTGCGCTTGCCGCCCTGGTTGACCGCCACAGCGGTGTCGTTGACCACCTTCAGGAAGGGCACCACGCCCTGGCTTTCGCCGTTGGTGCCCTTGATGTGGCTGCGCAGGGCGCGCACCGGCGTCCAGTCGTTGCCCAGGCCGCCGGCGTACTTGGCGAGCAGGGCGTTTTCCTTGATGGCTTCGTAGATGCCTTCCAGGTCGTCCGACACGGTGGTCAGGTAGCACGAGGACAGCTGGGAGTGCAGGGTGCCCGAGTTGAACAGCGTCGGCGTCGAGCTCATGAAGTCGAAGCTGGACAGGATTTCGTAGAACTCGATGGCGCGGGTTTCGCGGTCGATCTCGTTCAGCGCCAGGCCCATGGCCACGCGCATGAAGAAGACCTGCGGCAGCTCGATGCGCTTGTTGCGGATGTGCAGGAAGTAGCGGTCGTACAGCGTCTGCAGGCCCAGGTAGCCGAACTGCAGGTCGCGCCGGGCGTCCAGCGCCTTGCCCAGGCGGGGCAGGTCGTACTGCGCCAGCTTCGGATCGAGCAGCTGGCCTTCGATGCCCTGCTTGATGAAGCGCGGGAAGTATTCGGCGTAGCGCCCGGCCATGTCGGCCTGGCTGACTTCCTCGCCCAGGACTTCCTTGCGGATGGTGTGCAGCAGCAGGCGGGCCGTGACCTGGCTGTAGGCCGGGTCCTTTTCCACCAGGGCGCGCGCCGACAGGATGGCGGACTTGAAGACCTCGTCGACCGGGATGCCGTCGTACAGGTTCTTGACCGTTTCCTTGAGGATGGCTTCGCTGTCGATGAATTCGGCCAGGCCTTCGCCGGCGGCCTCGATGGTGGCGCGCAGCTGGGCGAGGTCCAGCGGCTTTTTCACGCCGTTGTCGGTGACGTGCAGGGAGGGCTGCTGCGGCGCGGCCTGTTCCTGGCCGGCGCGCGCGCGCTCCTGGGCGCGCTTCTCGCGGTAGAGCACGTAGGCGCGGGCGACGTCGTGCTCGCCCGAGCGCATCAGGGCGAGCTCGACCTGGTCCTGGACGTCCTCGATGTGGAAGGTGCCGCCGTTGGGGCGGCTGCGCACCAGCCCGGCGACGACCTGCTGGGCGAGCGATTCGACCAGTTCGCGCACGCGCGCGGAAGCGGCGCCCTGGCCGCCGTTGACCGCCAGGAAGGCCTTGGTCAGGGCGATCGCGATCTTGCTCGGCTCGAAGCCGACCACGGCGCCGTTGCGCCGGATGATGTGGAAGTTGGCCCACTTGCCGGTGCCCGCGGCGGCGGCATCCTGCTCGGTTTGCGGGGACGACGGCGCGGCCTCGGGCCGGGTCACAGAGGCGATCGAAGTCTGCATGGTGGCTCCTGTGCATGACAGACCCGGGCTGGCCGGGTCCTGGTGTCGGTGATACGGGCAGAGGGGCGGCGTCGGCGGCTGGCGCGCCGACGGCGAAACCACGCCGTCGGCGGTCGGCCGACCGGCGTTGACCACAATATCTAGTGTTTTGCCCCTCTGGAACTACTAATTCTAGTGACTCGCTCGCCGGGGGGCAAGTGACAAAAGTCTTAGAAAGCGTTAGTAGACGTATACGAAATATGACAAATCCGGCGGCGGAGGCCGTCTTTCCCAGGGAGCGGGCGGGGCGGCCCGGGCAGGATGCGCCGCCGGGCCTCTATATATAAGCGCACGGTATGACATGCCGCGGTTCGGCACGCATGGGATGGCGGCCTGGGGACTCCCCCTCTGGGCGTCAGGGCCGCCACCGGCCGTCAGAGCGTGCGGCCGCCCGCATGCACGATCTTCTTCCACACCCCGGTGGCCACGGCGACGACGCGCTCGTCGACGGCGAAGGTACCGCTCATGAAGATCAGCTGCCGGGTGGCGCGCACCATCTGCGGCGCGGCCTGCACGGCCTCGCCGATGCGCACCGCGTCGATGAAGTTGACGTTGATCTGGACGGTGGCGGTGTGCGGAGTCTGGGTCAGCTCGCGCGCGGTCGCGCCCATCGCGCGGTCGATGAAGGTCATCAGCGCGCCGCCCTGCAGCACGCCGTTGCGGTTGTGGTGCTTGGGCAGGGTGGCGAGCCGGAAGGCCGGGCCGCCCGGCCCGGACCGGTGGAAGAAGGGCCCGGCCAGGCCGATGAAGCCGTCGTCGGCGTAGACCTGCCAGCCGTCGGCCAGGTGTTCCCGTATGAGGTCTTGCTCGTTCATCGGTGCTGCGTTCCTTGTCGCGTCGTCGCCGGGGCAGGGCTGCCGCGGCGCTTCGTGGCTGGGCGGTTCATGGCCCGAACACGGGCTCGGGCAGCCCCCGCACGCCTGCGTCCAGGGCCAGCAGGGCGCCGGCCAGGGGTTGTTCGGCCAGTTCGCCCTCGGACAGGCCGAACTGCATGGAGGTGACGTACAGCGTGGCCAGGTCCGGGCCGCCGAACATGACGCTGGTGGGCTTGGCGACCGGCAGGCGGATCTCGCGGTCCAGGCTGCCGTCGGGCGCGTAGCGGCGCAGGCGCCAGCCGTCCAGCTCGGCCACCCACAGGCCGCCCTCGGCGTCGACCGTGCAGCCGTCGGGCACCGCTGGCGCGTCGCCTGTGTAGTCCAGGAAGGTGCGGCGGCCGGCCAGCGTGCCCCGTTCCACGTCGAAATCGTAGGCGTCGATGCGGCCCGGGCGGGTATCGACGTGGTACAGCGTGCGCCCGTCCGGGCTCCAGGCCAGGCCGTTGGAGACTACCAGGCCTTGCGCGTGGCGGCTCATGGACAGGTCCGGGTCGAGGCGGAACAGGCCGCCTTCGGGCTGCGCGCCATGCAGGTCGCGGGTGCCGACCCAGATGCGGCCGGCGGCGTCGCACTTGGCGTCGTTGAAGACCTCGCGCGAGAAGTCCACCAGCGGCGCGGGCACGCTGTCCAGCCCCGGCCGGTCGAAGTCCAGCGTCGCCATGCCTTTCTTGGTGACGAGCAGCAGCCCGCCCGCCGCGCGCGGGATCACGGCCGAGGGCGCGTAGGGCAGCTCGCGCGCGTCGACCCGCCCGTCGGCCGGGCGCAGGCGCAGGAGGCGCCGGCCGACGATGTCTATCCAGTACAGGACCTGCTCGCGCGCCGACCACATCGGCCCCTCGCCCAGCACGGTGGGCGGCGCGCCGGTCACCGCGGTAATGGTGGCCGGCGCCGTCATGCCGCCTCCGCAGGGCGGAACTTCACCAGCGTGACCGCGTCGGTGACGGCGTCGAACACGGCCTGCACCGGCATGCCTATCGGCATTTCGTCCAGCGTGCCGTGGGCCAGGCCGACGATGTTGGTGACCAGGCGCGGGCCTTCGTCCAGTTCGACGATGGCCACGTTGTAGGGCATGTCGTCCTGGAAGCCGGCGAAATAGGCCTTGTGGAAGCGGCAGTTGGCCCAGATGCGGCCGCGGCCGCTCAGGCCGTCCCAGTGCACGCCTTCGCGCCCGCAGGCGTTGCACCAGGGTTCGAAGTAGGTGTGGAAGGCGCTGCAGTGGTCGCAGCGCGGCAGTTCCAGCCGTCCCTGGCGGGCGGCGTCCCAGAAGGGCCGGCTCTGTTCGGTGATGGCCGGCAAGGGTTTTGCGTAAGTGTTCAATTGGGCTCCGTTCCGTAGATGATGGACGTGCTCAGCGGCCCGCCCTGCAGGTACTGGACGAATTGCGCGCCGGGCACCTGCCGGTCCGGCAGGCCGCCGCGCAGCTGGCGCACCGCCTCGGCGTTGAGATTCCAGCCCTGCATGTAGCTGTCCGACAGGTGGCCGCCGTTGGTGTTGGTGGGGTACTGGCCGCCCAGCTCCAGCCGCCCGCCCTCGACGAAGCGCCCGCCTTCGCCGCGCGGGCAGTAGCCGAAGCCTTCCAGCGTGAAGATCACGGTGGGCGTGAAGTTGTCGTAGATCATCAGGGCGTCGATGTCCTCGCGGCCGACGCCGGCCAGTTCGTGCACCCGCTGCGAGGCCCTCTGCATGGCCGCGTAGCCGAAGTCTTCCGGCAGCTCGCCCTGGGCCAGGCGCGAGACCTGCGCCAGGCCGCGGACGTAGACCGGCTTCTGCTTCATGTCGCGCGCGCGCTCGCCGCTGGTCAGGATCATGGCCACGCCGCCGTCGTTGATCAGGCAGTAGTCGAGCAGGCGCAGCGGCTCGCAGATGTAGCGCGCCGCCAGGTAGTCGTCCAGCGTGATGGGCTTGCGCATGACGGCCGTCGGGTTGAGCAGGGCGTGGCGGCGGAAGGCCACCGAGATCGCGCCCAGCTGCTCGCTGGTGGTGCCGTACATGGCCGCGTGGCGCTGGAAGGCCATGGCGTGGATGGCGCCGGGCGAGGTCATGCCGTAGGGGAACCACATCTGGTCGGCGCCGGTGCCGTAGTTGTCGTCCTTGCCGCCGTAGCGGGCGCCGGCCGAGCGGCCGTCGTTGCCGTAGACCACCGCCACGGTGTCGAGCAGGCCGGACAGGATGGCCTGCACGGCGATCTGTATGGTGCCGCCGGTCATGCGGCCGGCGCCCGGCGTGGCGGTCACCAGGCGCGGGCTCATGGCGGTGATCTGGATGAACTTCTGGTAATCGCTCAGGCGCTGGACGACCAGGCCGTCGATCTGGTCCAGCGCGATGCCGGCGTCTTCGGCGGCGTTGCGCAGCGCCCAGATGCCCAGCGAGGTCGCGTCGTGTTCCGGCAGGTTGCCGTAGTCGGTGGTGCCTACGCCCACCACGGCCACGCTGTCCTTGCGGTTGCTGATGAGAGCCACGGATCCTCCTTTGCGTTGCGGGCTTGCGGGTCAGTTGATGCGCCGTTCGCGGCCGGCCCACAGCGGCTCGCTCAGGCGGCGGCGGTCGGGCTTGCCGTTGGCGTTGACGGGCACTTCGGGCACCAGGCGGAATTCCTTGGGCACCTTGTAGCCGGCCAGCAGCGCCTTGCAGTGCGCGCGCAGGGTCTCCGGGTCCAGGCCGCCTTCGCGGCGCGCGACCACGAAGGCCACCACGCGCTCGCCCCATTTGTCGTCCGGCGCCGAGGCCACCGCCGAGTCGAGCACGCCTGGGTGGGCGTCGATGACCTGCTCGACCTCCAGCGGGTAGACGTTGAAACCGCCGGAGATGATCACGTCGTGCATGCGGTCGCGCAGGAAGATGTGGCCGTCGGCCAGCTCGCCGACGTCGCCGGTGGCCGACCATTCGGAGGCGATGGGTTCGCGGCCCTGCTCGGTGATTCGCGCGTGCGGCTGCCAGGGCGCCTTGACCTCGACTTCGCCCGCCCGCTCGCCCGGCGCGCAGCGCAGGCGCACCTGCACGGGCAGCAGCGGCTTGCCGGCGCTGGCGCGCAGCCGCGCATCGCGATGGCCGGCGCCGTCCAGGAAGCTGATCGAGCCGGCCTCGTGCGAGCCGTAGACCTGCACGAACTCGGTGTCCGGCAGCAGTTCCAGCGCCTGGTCCAGCAGGCCCTGGCGGATCGGCGAGCCGCCGTAGACCACCCGACCGGGGGCGCCGCGGCGCAGCGCCTCGCGCGCCGGCGCGTCGTTCAGGATCAGGCCGAACATGGTCGGCACGATCTGCGCGCAGCCGATGCGCTCGCCGGCGAAGATCTCGGCCACGCGGGCGAGGTCGAACTTCTCCAGCAGCAGCACCGTGCCGTGCTGCAGGAAGGTCGGGATGACGAACAGCCCGGCCTGGTGCGACAGCTGGCCCAGCAGCAGGGTGGTGGAATGCGGCGCGATGCGCATTTCCTCGGCCAGCATCGACACCGCGCGCACCAGCCAGGCGCGGTGGGTGACGATCAGGCCCTTGGGCGCGCCGGTCGAGCCCGAGGTGAAGCGGATGATCGCGTCGCAGTCCTCGCGCTGCGGCACATCGTGCGGCGTATCGCGCTGCGCGTCATGCGGCGCGGCGGGCAGTGTGGCGATAACGTCCTGCAGATCGTGCTCCTGCGGGCCCGCGCCGCCGGCGACCACGAAAACCGCCCCGGCCGTCTCGGGATGGCCGCGCAGCTGCGCGGCCCGGTCGGCCGTGGTGACGACGATGCGCGCCTGGCACAGGCGGATCTGGCGCAGCGCCTCGGCCGTGGACAGGCGGTAATTCACGTAGGTGGCCACCGCGCCGGCGCGGAAGCTGCCGAACTGGGCGATGAGGTAGCCGGCGCAGTTGGGCAGGTGGATGGCGACCGCTTCGCCGTCCTGCAGGCCGGCCGCGCGCGCCCAGGCGGCGAAGCCCGATACCGCGGCGTCCAGCGCCGCATAGCTCATCTGCCGGCCCGTGGTCCATTCGCGCACGGCGATGCGGTCGGGCGCTGCCGCGGCGGCGCGGGCGATCACGGCGTCTATCGTTGGCACTGCGTGCTCCTTCTGTCTGGCTTGGGGGGATTCATTCGAAGCGCAGTCCCGCGGACTTGACCACGCCGCTCCAGCGCTCGCTGTCGGCCTGGATGAAGGCCTGGGCGGCTTCCGGGCTGTCCTGCGTCATCGGGTCGATGTCGAGCTTGGCCAGGCTGGCGCGCACGCCGGGGTCGGCGGCCACCTTCAGCAGCGCGCCGTGCAGCCGGTCGACGACGTCGCGCGGCGTCGCGGCCGGGGCCATCACGGCGTACCAGGCGGCGATGACCATGTCGGACTGCGTGATCGCGCCGACCGGCTTGGACGCCACCAGGGCGTGCAGCCGCCCCTGGCCGATCATGCCGGCCAGCGCCGAGTAGTCCATGATGATCCCGTCGACCTGGCCGCCCACCACGTCGGCGGTGGCCGGCGAGCTGCCCTTGTAGGGCACGTGCATGAAGTTCGCCTTGGTCTGCGCCTTGAGCAGCTCGATGTTCAGGTGGGAAATGCCGCCTGCGCCGGCTGACGCCAGGGTGACCGGCCGGGTCCGGGCCAGCGCCACCAGGTCGTCCAGCGTCCTGGCGGGCACGCCGGGGTTGACCGCCAGCACGGCGGTCGAGGCGGCCACCGTGGTGATTGCCGTCAGGTCGGTCAGCGGCCGGTAGGGCAGCTTGGGGACGGTGTAGGGGCTGATGGAGAACACGCTGGTGCTGCCCAGGGTGATCGTGTAGCCGTCGGGCTTGGCGTTGACCGTGTAGGCCGTGCCGATGGCCGCGTTGGCGCCGGGCTTGTTCTGCACCACGACGGGCACGCCCAGTTCCTCGCCCAGCCGGGGCGCGATGATGCGGGCGATCAGGTCGTTGGAGCCGCCGGGCGGGAAGCCGACTACCAGCGTGATGGGCTGCGACGGCCAGGCGGCGTGCGCCCAGGCAGGCAGCAGGCCGGCGAACAGCAGGGCGACGGCGGGCCGGGCCAGGCGGGCCGCCGCTTGATGGATGAGCGTGAGCACTGTTGTCTCCGTAGGTTCTTGGTCTGTGTCATCGCGCGGCTCTGCGGTCGCGCTTCATGGGGTGCAACCTTAATACTTGAATAAATAGCGATCAATTATGTAGAATTCAGTTTATTGATGAAATGAATTCATCAAATTGATGGCTTCATCGCACCGGCCAGGCCGGGGCATCGGCAAAATGGAAAACCTCAACGCGCTGCGGGTCTTCGTCCGCGTGGCCGAGACCCGCAGCTTCAAGGAAGCGGCCAAGAAGCTGGGGCTGACGTCCTCGGCGGTGAGCAAGGCGGTCGGCCGCCTGGAGGCCGAGATGGGCGTGCGGCTGTTCCAGCGCACCACGCGCTCGGTCGGCCTGAGCGACGAGGGCGAGCTGTTCTTCGCGCACTGCCGGCAGATCCTGGCCGAGATCGAAAGCGCCGAAAGCCTGCTCACGCGCTCGGCCGCGGGCCCGAGCGGCCGGCTGCGGGTGCACATGACGGTGGGCTTCGGGCGGCGCGTCATCATGCCGGCCATCGGCCGCTTCATCGAGCGGCATCCGGCGTTGACGGTCAGCGCCGAACTGAGCGACCGCAGCGTCGACCTGGCCTACGAAGGCTTCGACGTGGACGTGCGCATCGGCCCGGTGGCCGAGGCCCGCGTGGTCGCGCGCAAGCTGTGCCGGCTGCATTTCCTGGCGTGCGCCTCGCCCGATTACCTGGCGCGCCACGGCGAGCCGCAGACGCCGGACGATCTGGACCGGCACAACTGCCTGGCCTATACGCAGATCCACACCGGGCGCGTGCGCGAATGGTGGTTCCAGGACCAGGGGCGGCATTTCGCCAAGACCGTCTCGGGCCGCCTGAATGCCAACAATTCGGAATCGCTGCTGATGGCGGCCGTCTCGGGCCTGGGCATCGCCATGGTCAGCAATTTCATCGCCGGCGAGGCCATCGCCCAGGGCCTGCTCAAGCCCATCCTGACCCGCTACGCGACGCCCGGGCCGGAGGTGTCGGCCGTCTACCTGCCCGGCCAGAACCTGTCGCCCAAGGTGCGGGCCTTCGTCGATTTCCTGGCCGAGCTGACCCGGCACGCGCCGGACGGGGCGGGCGAGCCGGATTATTGAAGAACGCTAGCGCGCCCGCACCAGCGTGGTGGCGATCGAGTAGCGGTGCGCCGGATAGGTCGAGACGGTGACCTCGACGATGGCGTTGGCCGCGTCCCGGTAATAGCGCACCACGCGCAGCGCCGGGTCGCCGGCCTGGGCGTGCAGGGCCGGCGCGATCGCGGCGGGGATGGCGCAGGCGCCGGTGATCTGCTCGATCACGGCGATGCGCCGGCCGTGGTACTTCTCGATCAGGTCGCAGACCAGCACGTCGGGCTGCGCCCGCACGCGCCGCAGCACCTGGCGGTAGTGGGGGTCGATATAGGCGTCGGTCCAGACCAGGGGCGGCGAGGATTCGCTTTCCCGGCGGGTCATGGAGATGCGGAACATGCGCGCGCCGGGCGGGCACTTGAGCAGGCGCGCGGTCTCGATGTCGAGCACGACCTCGCCGGCGCCCTGGACCTCGCGGCGCGCGTTCTGCGCCAGCGCCACCAGGTCTTCCAGCGTGGACATGGACTGCACGTAGGCGCCGCCTTGCGCGGGCGGCTCCTGCACCATGGTGCCGCGGTTGCGGCGGCGCGAGATCAGGCCCATGTCCTGCAGCTGCCGCAGCGCGGAGCGCACGGTGTTGCGGCTGGCGCCGTAGGCGCTGGCCAGTTCCAGTTCGGGCGGCAGGAGGGAGCCGACCGGCAGCTTGCCGGAGCGGATCTGCCGGACCAGGTCTTCGGCGAGTTGCTGGTAGAGGGGAATGGGCACGTCGCGGGGCGGGGCGGGCTGGGGCGGCCAGTTTAACAACAGCCCTGCCCGCCGCCGCGCGGCTGCGGGGCCGTCCGCATCCACGCCTGTCGTCCTGTGCTGCCGTGCTGTCCGGCGCGTGCCGTGCGCAAGCCGTGCCGCCTGCCTGCACGGTTGACAAGCGGTTCGCGCCTCGGCAATATGTACCAACATTTGTTTTGAGGGTACATTTACCGACCCCCATCACTGGAGGCCGCCCAGCGAGGCCGGCCCCGACCAGGAGACGACTCATGCGCAATCCCTTCAGCATCTTCGCGTTGGCGGCGGCGCTCGCCGCGCTGCCCGCGGCCGCCGTCCAGGCGGCCGATCCGGCGGCCTTTCCCGCCAAGGCGGTCACCGTGGTCGTGCCGTTCGCCGCCGGGCAGTCCGGCGACATCCTGGCGCGCGTGCTGTCCGAAGGCCTGTCCAGGCGCTGGGGCCAGTCGGTGGTGGTGGAAAACCGCGGCGGCGCCGGCGGCACGCTGGGCACGCGCTACGCCGCGGCCGCGCAGGGCGACGGCCATACGCTGCTGCTGGCCTCCAGCGGGCCGCTGGCGATCGCGCCCAATCTGTACAAGGACGCGGGCTACGATCCGCGGCGCGATTTCGTCCCCATCATGAACGTGGCCGGGGTGTCGCAGGTGCTGGTGGTCTCGGCCGCCTCGCCCTACCGCAGCGCGGCCGACCTGGTGGCCGCGGCCAAGGCCGATCCCGGCAAGCTCAGCTACGGCTCGGGCGGCGCGGGCTCGACCCAGCACCTGACCATGGAGCTCTTCAAGCAGCGCGCCGGCATCGCCATCCAGCACGTGCCCTACCGCGGCTCGGCGCCGGCCTACACCGACCTGTTCGGCGGGCGCATCGACGCCATGTTCGATTCGCTGCCCGCGGCGCTGCCCTTCGCGCAGTCGGGGCAGGCGCGCATCCTGGCGGTGTCCACCGCGCAGCGCGACGCCTCGCTGCCGGACGTGCCCACGGTGGAGCAGAGCGGCTATGCCGGCTTCGACGTGCTGGGCTGGCTGGCCCTGGTCGCGCCCAAGGGGCTGGACCCGGCCGTGCGCGACAAGATCAACGCCGACGTGGCCGCGGTGATGGCCACCGACGCCGTCAAGGCCCGCCTGCAGAGCCTGGGCATGCAGGCGGTGGGCGGCAGCGCCGACGACTTCGGCCGCTACATAGACAGCGAACTGCGCAAGTGGGGCGAGGTCATCAAGACGGGCAACATCGTCCTGGAGTGAGCCGGCTCGCGGCGCGGCCCCGGGGCGCGCGCCCGCATCGGACGGGATAGGCCGCCAGGCGGGCCGCGCGGCGGGCGGCCGCCGGGCATGGACAGCACGCCAGGCATGGACAGGAGCAATTTGCATGCGCATCAAGGAAATCCGGGAAATCGGCATTCCGCTCGAAGGCCGCATCGCCAACGCGGTGGTCAATTTCTCGGAGCACGACGTATCGCTGGTCGCCGTGATCAGCGACGTGCAGCGCGGCGGCCGGCCGGTAGCCGGGCTGGCCTTCAATTCGATCGGCCGCTTCGCCCAGGGCGGGATCATGCGCGCGCGCATGATCCCGCGCGTGCTGGGCGCGCCGCCCGACACGCTGCTGGCCGACGACGGCCAGCGCTTCGATCCGGCGCGGGTGCTGGCCGCGGCCATGCGCAACGAGAAGCCCGGCGGCCACGGCGACCGGGCGGGCGCCGCCGCCGCGCTGGAGCTGGCGGTCTGGGACCTGAACGCCAAGCTGGCCGGCGAGCCGGCGCACGCCGCCATCGCCCGCGCCTACGGGCGCGACCCGGCGCCACGCGAGGTCGACGTCTACGCGGCCGGCGGCTATTACTACGACGCCGGCTCGGGCCATACCCTGGGCGCGGAGCTGCGCCGCTACCGCGACATGGGCTTCGACGCCTTCAAGATCAAGATAGGCGGCGCGCCGCTCGCCCAGGACGTCGCCCGCGTGGAGGAAGCGCTGGCGGTGGCAGGCGACGGCAGCCGGCTGGCCGCCGACGCCAACGGCCGCTTCGACCTGGCTACCGCGCGCCGCTACGCGCAGGCGCTGGCGCCCTACCGGCTGCGCTGGCTGGAAGAGCTGGGCGACCCGCTGGACTTCCGCCTGAACCGGCAGATCGCCGAGACCTACGAGGGCGCGCTGGCCACCGGCGAGAACCTGTTCTCGCTGGTCGACGCCGAGAACCTGGCGGCCTTCGGCGGCATGCGCCCCGGCCGGGACATCTTCCAGATGGACGCGGGGCTGAGCTACGGCATCACCGAGTACGCGCGCATGCTGACCATGCTGGAGGCCAACGGCTACGACCGGCGCCAGGCCTATCCGCACGGCGGCCACCTGATCAACCTGCACATCGCCGTCGGGCTGGGGCTGGGCGGCTGCGAGGCCTATCCCGGCGTGTTCCAGCCGGTGGGCGGCTACGCCGCCACCTGCGCGCTGGGCGGGGGCAAGGTCCGGCCCAGCCAGGCGCCCGGCTTCGGCCTGGAGGAAAAGGACGAGCTGCGGCCGGCCATCGCGCGGATACTGGGCTGAATGCGGATGCGGGCGGGCAGCCCGCCATCTGTGGCGCAAATGCAAAAGCGCGTTTCAGCCCATTGATCCGGCGCGCGCGGCCGGATAGATTGCCTGGGCACGCCCTGCCCGCCGCGGGCGGGGCGCGGCGTGAGGACGCGCCGCCTCCGGTGCGCATCGACCGCCATGCCCGGCAAGGAAGCTTCATGAGTCGTTTCGCAGTACGCGCCGCAGCCGTCGCCGGCGCGGCCGCGGCCATCGCCGCTTGCACCCCCCAGCGTCCCCGCGCCCCCGAACCCCCGCCTGCGCCGCCCGCCGCCGCCGCGCCGGCCCAGCCCAAGCCGCGCCCGTGCACGGCCGCGGCCGCCGGCAGCCCCCTGGTGGGCACGTGGTACGCCACCGCTTCGCAGTCCGGCATCAAGGGGCGCCTGCACATCCTGCTGGTGCTGGAGCAGGACGGTTCCATGCGCCAGACCCAGCGCGTGGCCAGCGGCCGCGACATCCGCTCCGAGCTGCGCGAGTCGGGCTGCTGGGAAGCGTCCGGCGGCACGCTGGCGACCCGCGTCACGGTATCCAACGGCGAGCCGGTGGACGGCGAGGCCGCCATCTACCGCAATATGTACCGGGTGGAGAAGTCCGGCGGCAGCGAGCTGGCCTACCGGGAAATGCGCGCCGGCGCGCCGCGCATCGCGGCCAGGCGCATGCCGGCCGGCTACCGCCTGCCCTGACGGGCGCGCGGCGCCGGCCTGACGTTCAGGCCGTGGCCTGCGCCAGGCGCTGCAGCACCGTTTCCTTGCCCAGGATCTCCAGCACCGCGTCGATGGACGGCGTCTGCGTCCGGCCGGTGGCGGCCACGCGCAGGGGCAGGCCGATCTGCGGCATCTTCAGGCCGCGCTCGGCCAGCAGCGCCTTGATGAGCGCGGAGATGTCCTCGCGCTTCCAGCTGATGCCGGCCGCGCGCGCGGCGAACTCGCGCAGCAGCTCGCGCGCGGGCTCGCCCAGGTGCTGGGCGGCCAGTTCGGCCGGCGCCGGCTGGTAGGGCGCGCAGAACAGCATCGCGCCCTCGGCCAGCTGTTCCAGGGTTTCGGCGCGGTCCTTGAGCAGGGCCATGACGGCCGGCAGGTCGGCCGCCGCCGGGTCGCCGCCGCGCCGGGCGATGCGCGGCGCGACCCGATCGGCCAGCTCGGCGTCGCCGGCCTGGCGGATGTAGTGGGCGTTGACCCAGTTCAGCTTCTTGGGGTCCCACTGCGCGGCCGAGCGCGACAGGTGGTCCGGGTCGAACCATTCCACCAGCTGCTCGCGGGTGAAGAGCTCGTCGTCGCCGTGGCTCCAGCCCAGCCGGGCCAGGTAGTTGACCATGGCCTCGGGCAGGTAGCCCTGGGCGTCGTATTCCATGACGCTGACCGCGCCGTGCCGCTTGGACAGCTTCTCGCCGTCCGGGCCCAGGATCATGGGCACGTGGCCGTACTGCGGGACCGGCGCGCCCAGCGCGCGCAGGATGTTGATCTGGCGCGGCGTGTTGTTGACGTGGTCGTCGCCGCGCAGCACGTGGGTGATGCGCATGTCCCAGTCGTCGACCACCACGCAGAAGTTGTAGGTGGGCGTGCCGTCCGGGCGGGCGATGATCAGGTCGTCGAGCTCGCCGTTGTCGATGCTGATCGGCCCCTTGACCAGGTCGTCCCAGGCGGTGGCGCCGTCCGGCGGGTTCCTGAAGCGCACCACCGGCTTGCGGCCGGCCGGCACGGGCGGCAGGGTCTTGCCCGGTTCGGGGCGCCAGGTGCCGTCGTAGCGCGGCTTGCGGCCGGCGGCGCGGGCCGCCTCGCGCATGGCCTCCAGCTCCTGCGGGCTGCTGTAGCAGGGGTAGGCGGTGCCCGCGGCCAGCATTTGCGCGATCACCTCGCGGTAGCGGTCCATGCGCTGCATCTGGTAGAAGGGGCCTTCGTCGGGCGTCAGGCCCAGCCACTGCATGCCGTCCAGGATGGCCTGCACGGCCTCGGGGGTGGAGCGCTCCAGGTCGGTGTCCTCCACGCGCAGGATGAACGTGCCGCCGTAGTGGCGCGCATAGGCCCAGGAGAACAGCGCCGTGCGGGCGCCGCCCAGGTGCAGGAAGCCGGTGGGCGAGGGCGCGAAGCGGGTGCGGACGGTGGGGGCGGAGGTCGTCATGGTGGAGTCGGCGAGGGCGGGCCGGGCGCATCGCGGTGCGCCGGGATCGCGGTGTATCGTTATGGAAGGCGTCGATTTTAGATGAGTGCGCAACCGGCCATGCAGGCACGCGTCCTGGCTCCGCTGTTCGATCCCCGCACCCTGCTGGTGGTGGCGGACCGGCCGCTGCCCGTCGCGCAGGCGCTGCCGGCCGCCCTGCGGCAGGGGTTCACCCAGGTCGACTGCGCGCCCGGCGAGCCGCCGGAACTGCCGGCGGGGCTGGCCGGCGTGCCCGCAGGCGGCGCCGTGGACCTGGCCCTGGTGTGCCTGGCGCCGGCCCTGCTGCCGCAGGCGCTGGAACGCCTGGCCGCGGCGCGCCCGCGCGCGGCGGTGCTGCTGCCGCACGAGATCGCCGACGACGACCCCGAACGCACGCTGGCGCTGTGCCGCGCCTGGGCGCGCGAGCACCGCTGCGCGCTGCTCGGGCCCAACTCCTTCGGCCTGCAGCGCCCGCACGCCGGGCTCAACCTGAGCCGCCATCCCCTGCTCGCGCACAGCGGCAAGGTGGCGCTGGTGGCGCAGTCGCGCGCCATCATGGCCGCGGTGATGGATTGGGCCGAGGACGTGCAGATCGGCTTTTCCGCCGCGCTGGCGCTGGGCGACGAGGCCGTGCTGGGGCTGCCCGAGGTGCTCGACTTCCTGGCCGGGGACCCGCGCACCGACAGCATCGCGCTCTATGTGGAGGACGTCGGCTTCGCGCGCGAATTCATGAGCGCGCTGCGCGCGGCGGCCAGCGTCAAGCCCGTGGTGGTGCTGCGCGCCGGCCGCGCGCGCGGGCCGGCGGCGGCCGACGCGGTGTTCGACGCGGCGCTGCGCCGCGCCGGGGCGGTGCGGGTGCGCTACTTCGTGCAGCTGTTCTCGGCGCTCAAGGTGCTGGGCTACGTGCGCCGGCCGCTGGGGCGGCGCATCGCCCTGTTCTCCAACGGCAGCGGCCCGCCGCAGCTGGCGCTGGACCTGATGGGCGACGAGGCCCCGGTGCTGCCCGCGCAGCTGTCGCCGCCCACCGCGCTGGCCCTGGCCGGGCTGCTGGAGCCGGGCGCGGCCTCTGCCAACCCGGTCATCAGCCATGCGCCGCTGACCCCCGCGATCGCCCGCGAGGCGCTGCGGCACCTGCTGGACGACCCGGCCGTGGACGGCGTGCTGGTGCTGCTCGCGCCGGATGCGCGCTGCGACATGGCGGCGGTGGCCGATTGCCTGGCCGAGCTGGCGCCGCGTGCGCGCAAGCCCGTCATCACCTGCTTCATGGGCGACGCGACCATGCGGCCGCTGCGCCGCCGGCTGGATGCCGCCGGCACCCCGGCCTTCCGCACGCCCGAGTCGGCCGCCGACGCCTTCGGCGTGCTGGCCACGCATCACTACAACCAGCAACTGCTGCTGCAGGCCCAGCCGCCCGTGCCGCCCGGGCGCGCGCCCGACCTGGCGGCCGCGCGCGCCGTGCTGGACGAGGCGGCCGCCCAGGGCCGGCGCGAGCTGGACGCCGGCCAATGCCGCCGGCTGCTGGCCGCCTTCGACGTGCCGGTGCAGATCGACGCGCAGGCCGCGGCCGCGCACCGGCAGGCGGGCGACGCCATGCCGGAGGCCGCCATCCGCCTGCATACCGATGCCCGCTTCGGCCCGGTGCTGCGCTTCGGCGCGGGCGGGCCGGCCGCCGAGCTGGCCGCGGCCGACCGCGGCATGGACCTGCCGCCGCTCAACGGCTACCTGGCCCGCCAGCTGATAGCGCGCAGCCGCATCTGGCGCCGCGCGCTGGGCCGGCGCGCCAGCCCGGCCGTCCTCGAGGCGCTGCAGGCCGCGCTGGTGCGGGTTTCCGAGCTGGCCAGCGAACTGCCCGCCGTGCAGCGGCTGGAGCTGGACCCGCTGTACGCGGCCGAGGGCGGCCTGGTGGCGGGCGCGGCCTGCGTGGTCCTGGGCGAGCAGCCCGGCGGCGCCAACCCGCAGGCCGAGGGCTACCCGCACATGGCGATCCACCCCTATCCGTCGAACTGGGTGCAGCAGCGCCGCTTCGACGACGGCACGCCCTGGCTGATACGGCCCATCCGCCCCGAGGATGCCGAGCCCCTGCAAACCTTCACGCGCGGGCTGTCCGAGCGCAGCCGCTACATGCGCTTCGTGTCCATGATGCGCGAGCTGACCCCGCGCATGCTGGCACGCTACACCCAGGTGGACTACCACCGCGAGCTGGCGCTGGTGGCCACCGTGCAGCTGCCCAACCCGGCGCACCGCGGCCACCCGCACGAGGTCATCGTCGGGCTGGCCCACTATCTGCGCAATCCGGACGGGCGGGGCGCCGAGTACGCCCTGGTGGTGGGCGACGACTGGCAGCGCCGCGGCCTGGGCGGCGAGCTGATGAAGGTGCTGATCGCCGCGGCCCGCGAGCAGGGGCTGGCCTATATAGAAGGCTTCGTGCTGGCGGGCAACCGCCCCATGCTGGGGCTGATGACGCGGCTGGGCTTCGCCAACGACCCCGACCCGGAAGACCCGGCCATGCGCCGCGTGTGGCTGGGATTGGACGAAGCGGGCAAGGGCTGAGACGGGGCCGCGCGTTGCGGCCAGGCCGCCGCCGCCCGGCGTGGCGTGGGCGGCGCGATGCGGGCGGCCCGGCAAGGCCGGGACGGGCGGGCCGGCGCGTCGCCAGCCCGCCCGCGTCGTCAGTGCGTCGGCGCCGGGCCCGCGCCGGCCGGCGGGTCGTCGTCCAGGCGCTCGCTGGTGCGGCGCACCTTGAACAGGCGCAGCATCACCACGAAGAACAGCGGCACGAAGAAGATGGCCAGGAAGGTCGCCGTCAGCATGCCGCCGATCACGCCGGTGCCGATGGCGTTCTGGCTGCCCGAGCCCGCGCCGCTGGAGATGGCCAGCGGCACCACGCCCAGGATGAAGGCCAGCGAGGTCATCAGGATGGGCCGCAGCCGCTGGCGCGCCGCGTGCAGCGCCGCCTCGGCCAGGCTGCCGCCCTCGTCGTAGTGGGCCTTGGCGAATTCCACGATCAGGATGGCGTTCTTGGCCGACAGGCCGATGGTGGTCAGCAGCCCCACCTGGAAGTACACGTCGTTGGACAGCCCGCGCAGCAGCGTGGCCGCCAGCGCGCCGATCACGCCCAGCGGCACCACCAGCATGACCGAGAAAGGAATGGCCCAGCTTTCGTACAGGGCCGCCAGGCACAGGAACACCACGATCAGCGAGATCGCGTACAGCGCCGGGGCCTGCGCGCCGGCCAGCCTTTCCTCGAAGGACAGGCCGGTCCATTCGTAGCCCACGCCGGGCGGCAGCTCGGCGACCAGCTCCTCCATCACGGCCATGGCCTGGCCCGAGCTGTAGCCCGGGGCCGGCTCGCCCAGGATCTCGTAGGCCGGCACGCCGTTGTAGCGGCCCAGCTTCTGCGGCCCGGACGTCCAGTGCGCCGAGGTGAAGGCCGAGAACGGCACCATCTGCCCCGAGGCGTTGCGCACGTACCACTTGCCCAGGTCCTCGGGCAGCATGCGCGCCGAGGCCTCGCCCTGCATGTAGACCCGCTTGACGCGGCCGCGGTCGATGAAGTCGTTGATGTAGGACGAGCCCCAGGCGGTCGACAGCGTGCTGTTGATGTCGGCGATGGACAGGCCCAGCGCGCGCGCCTTCTCGCGGTCGATGTCGAGCTGGTACTGGGGCGCGTCCTCCAGCCCGTTGGGCCGCACCGAGCGCAGCGCCGGGTGCGCGGCCGCCTTGGCCAGCAGCTGGTTGCGCGCGGCCAGCAGCGCCTCGCGGCCGATGCCGGCGCGGTCCTGCAGCTGCAGGTCGAAGCCGGTGGCGTTGCCCAGCTCCATCACCGAGGGCGGCGTGAAGGCGAACACCTGGGCGTCGCGGATGTGCGCCGCGAAATACTGCATGGCCCGGCCGGCCAGGGCGCCGGCCCGCTGCTCGGGGCGGGAGCGCTCTTCCCAGTCGCGCAGCTTGACGAACACCATGGAGGCGTTCTGGCCGCGGCCGGCGAAGTTGAAGCCGTTGATCGCGAAGGTGGACAGCACCGTGTCCTTCTCGTCTTCGAGCAGGTAGCGGGTGACCTGGTCGATCGCCGCCTGGGTGCGCTCGGTGGTCGAGCCGGCCGGCGTCTGGATCTGCACGAAGACGATGCCCTGGTCCTCTTCCGGCAGGAAGGAGGTCGGGATGCGCGTGAACATCCAGGCCATGGCCGCCAGCAGCACCAGGTAGATCAGCATCAGCCGCCTGGCGCGCGGCAGCAGCCGGGCCACGCCGGTGGTGTAGCCCTGGTTGGCGCGCGCGAAGCCGCGGTTGAACCAGCCGAAGAAGCCGCGCTTTTCCTCGTGGTGGCCGGGCGCGATGGGCTTGAGCATGGTGGCGCACAGCGCCGGCGTGAGCACGATGGCCACCACGACCGACAGCACCATGGACGAGACGATGGTGATGGAGAACTGCCGGTAGATGACGCCCGTGGAGCCGCCGAAGAAGGCCATGGGCACGAACACCGCCGACAGCACCAGGGCGATGCCCACCAGCGCGCCGGTGATCTGGCCCATGGACTTGCGCGTGGCCGCGCGCGGCGACAGGCCTTCCTCGGCCATGACCCGCTCGACGTTCTCCACCACGACGATGGCGTCGTCGACCAGCAGGCCGATGGCCAGCACCATGCCGAACATGGTCAGGGTGTTGATGGAATAGCCGAAGGCGGCCAGCACGCCGAAGGTGCCCAGCAGCACCACCGGCACGGCGATGGTCGGGATCAGCGTGGCGCGCAGGTTCTGCAGGAACAGGTACATCACCAGGAAGACCAGCACGATGGCCTCGGCCAGCGTCTTGAAGACTTCCTCGATGGACAGGCGCACGAAGGGCGTGGTGTCGTAGGGGTAGACCACGTCCATGCCGGGCGGGAAGAAGGGCTTGAGCCGGTCGATGGTCTCGTGCACCGCCGCGACCGTGTCCAGCGCGTTGGCGCCGGCGGCCAGCTTGATCGCCAGGCCCGCGGCCGGGCGGCCGTTGTACAGGCTGGTGATGTTGTAGAGCTGGGCGCCCAGCTCGATGCGCGCCACGTCGCGCAGGCGCACCTGCGAGCCGTCCGGGTTCACGCGCAGCAGCACGTCGCCGAACTGCTCGGGCGTGCGCAGGCGGGTCGGGCCGATGATGGTCGCGGTCAGCTGCTGGCCGCGCACCGCCGGCTGGCCGCCCAGCTGGCCGGACGACACCTGCACGTTCTGCTCGCCGATGGCGGTGCTGACGTCCACCGTGGTCAGGCCGTAGTTGTTCAGCCTGGCCGGGTCCAGCCAGATGCGCATGGCGTACTGCGAGCCGAACAGCTGGAAGTCGCCCACGCCTTCGGTCCGGCTGATCGGGTCCTGCACGTTGGAGGCGACGTAGTCGGCCAGGTCGGCGCGCGTCAGCGTGCCGTCGGTGGCGACGAAGCCGGCCACCACCAGGAAGTTCTTGGTGGCCTTGGTCACCCGTATGCCCTGCTGCTGCACTTCGCGCGGCAGCAGCGGCGATGCCAGCTGCAGCTTGTTCTGCACCTGCACCTGGGCGATGTCCGGGTTGGTCCCCTGCGAGAAGGTCAGCACGATTTCCATGCTGCCGTCCGCGTTGCTGGTCGAGGACATGTATTCCAGGTGGTCGATGCCGTTCATCTGCTGCTCGATCACCTGCACCACGGTGTCCTGCACCGTCTGCGCCGAGGCGCCCGGGTAGGTCACGGCGATGCTGATGGCCGGCGGCGCGATGCTGGGATACTGCGAGACCGGCAGCGTCAGGATGGACAGGCCGCCGGCCATCATCAGCACGATGGCCACGACCCAGGCGAAGACCGGCCGGTCGATGAAGAACCTTGCCATGGGGCGGCCTCCGTCAGCGCGCCGCGGGGGCGGCGGCCGTGCCCGGCTGGCCGGCGGCCGGCGCGGGGGCTGCTGCGCCGGGCGCCATGGGCGCTGCGCCCGGCGCCGCCGTCGCGTCCGGCTCGCGCCGGATCTCGACCGGCTTCACCGCGTCGCCCGGCCGCACGCGCTGCAGGCCGTCGACCACCACCCGCTCGCCCGCCTTCAGCCCGGCGGTGACGTGCCAGGCGTCGCCGATGGCGCGCTCGGCCGTGACGGCGCGCTGGCTGATCTTGTCGTCCGGCCCCACCACCAGCACGCTGGGCTCGCCGCGCTGGTTGCGCGCGACCGCCTGCTGCGGCACCAGCAGCGCCTGGGCGTCCACCCCCTGCTGCAGCAGGGCATGGACGAACATGCCGGGCAGCAGCCGGTGGTCCGGGTTGGGGAAGACCGCGCGCAGCGTCACCGCGTCGGTGCCCGGGTCTACCGTGACTTCCGAGAACTGCAGCGTGCCCGCATGCTCGTACTGGCTGCCGTCGCCCAGCGTCAGCATGACGCGCGCCTGGTCGCTGCCCACGCGCTGCAGGCGGCCGCTGGCCAGGTCGCGCTGCAGCTGCAGCAGCTGGGTGCTGGACTGGACCACGTCCACGTAGATGGGGTCGATCTGCTGCACGCTGGCCAGCGCGCCGGCCTGGTTGGCGGTGACCAGCGCGCCTTCGGTGACGGCCGAGCGGCCGACGATGCCGTCGATGGGCGAGAGCACCTTGGTGTAGACCAGGTTGATGCGCGCCGTGTCCAGCGCCGCCCGGGCCGCCAGCACGTCGGCCTGGGCCTGGTCGCGGCGCGCCCGCGCGTCGTCGTAGTCCTGCTGGCTGACCGCGCGCGACTTGGCCAGCGGCGCGTAGCGCTCGGCCAGCAGGGCGGCCGTCTTGTACTGCGCCTCGGCGCGCGCGAGCGCCGCCTTCTGGCTGTTGTAGGTGGCCTGGTAGATGGCCGGGTCGATCTGGTAGAGCTGCTCGCCCGCCTTGACCTGGCCGCCTTCGGTGAACAGGCGCTTGAGCACGATGCCGTTGACCTGCGGGCGGACCTCGGCGACGCGGTAGGCGGCGGTGCGCCCGGGCAGGTCGGTGGCCAGCGGCAGCGGCCGCATGGCCAGCGTGACGACGCCCACTTCGGGCGGCCCGGCGGCCTCGGCCTGCGGGGTTTGCTTGCCGCAACCGGCGACTAGCAGGCCGGCCAGGACAGCGGCGGCCAGGGTCGGGGCGGCAGGGCCCCGCAGTCTGTCGTACATGGTGATGGTCCTGCAAGACGGCCGCCCGCGCGGCGGGCGCGCGGCAGCGTGAGCGGTTTATTGCACTGCAAAAAAGCGCATTTTGCGCTTTTTTGCCGCGGAAACAAATAGTCGGATTTTTGAGTGCTGCGGAACCCGTATGGTTCCCGGCGCGCCGGCCTAGCTTTCGACCAGCACTTCGCGCAGGAAGGCGGCGATGTCGGCCAGTTCCGGCGGGCAGACCGCGTGCGGCATGGGGTAGGCGTGCCAGCGCACGTCGTGGCCCAGGCGCTGCAGCAGCGCGCGCGAAGCCTCGGCGCGCTCGGGCGCCACCACCGGGTCGTACAGCCCGTGCGCCAGGAAGATGGGCGTGTCCCGGTTGGCGTCGCTGCGCTCGGCCTCGAAGCGGTCGGCCAGCGGCAGGTAGCCCGACAGGCCCACCAGCCCGGCCAGCCGCTCGGGGTAGCGCAGGCCGGTGTGCAGCGTCATCGCGCAGCCCTGGGAAAAGCCCGCCAGCACGATGTTGCGCGTGGGCACGCCGCGCTCGTTCTCGCGTCGGATCAGGGCGTGCACGGCCTGCTCGGAGCGGCGGATGCCGGCCTCGTCCTCGCGGCGCACCAGGTCCACGCCCAGGATGTCGTACCAGGACCGCATCGCCATGCCGCCGTTGACCGTCACCGGCTGCACCGGCGCGTGCGGGAAGACGAAGCGCACCGCCGGCGCGCCGCCCAGGTCCAGCTCGGGCGCGATGGGCGCGAAATCGTGGCCGTCGGCGCCCAGGCCGTGCAGCCAGACGATGGAATGGGTGGGGGCGGGGCCGGTTTCGTGCTCGACGCAGTCCAGGATCATGCGGGTTCCAGCAGGGTCTTGAGCGCCTGGTACAGCGCCCGGTAGTGCTTGCGCTGCGGCTCGCCGCCCGGGGGCAGGGCGGCGTTGGCGGCGGCTTCGCGGCGGGCGGCGCGGATCAGCGAGCGCAGGGCCTGGCTGTCGGCGCCGGGGTGTTCGGCCAGCAGCGCCGTGAGCGCCGCGTCGTCGGCCAGCAGGTCCTCGCGCAGCGACTCCAGCCGGTGCAGGTGCGCGGTCTGCTCGCGCGAGCCGTTGCGCCATTCGTCCAGCCGCATGCGGATCTCGTCGGCCGGGGCGTCGCGCATCAGCTTGCCCACGTAATGGACCTGGCGGCGCAGGCCTTCGCGGCTGGGGGTGCGCTGGGCCAGGCGGATGGCGTCGTGCAGCTTTTCGGACAGCGGCAGCTGCGCCAGCCGTTCGGGCGACAGGCCCACCAGTTCCTTGCCCAGGTCCAGCAGGGCGTGCATCTCGCGCTTGACCTGCGATTTGCTGGGGCGCTCGGCGTCGGCCTGGTCGTCGTCGCCGCCGGGCGGGAAGTCTCGTTCTTGCGGGGTCATCGGGTGCGAAGCCGTTGCGGACTTGGCTATGATACCCGTCTAACCCGATTGGATTGCAATGGCCGACTCCCTTCCCCCTCTTCCCATCGCCGCCGACCAGGCGCGCTTTCGCGATCTCGTCCGGCAGGCGCTGCAGCATGCGCGCAGCCTGGGCGCGAGCGACGCCGCGGCGGAGGTCTCGGAAAGCCAGGGCCTGTCGGTGACCGTGCGGCGCGACGACGTGGAAACCGTCGAGCAGACGCGCGACCGCTCGCTGGACGTGACCGTGTTCGCCGGCCAGCGGCGCGGCTCGGCCTCGACCTCGGACTTCTCCGCGGCGGCGCTGCGCGAGACCGTCGAGGCCGCCTGGCACATCGCCCGCCACACCGCAGAAGACCCGGCCGCGGGCCTGCCCGAGGCCGACCTGCTGGCCACCGACTACCCCGACCTGGACCTGCACAGGCCCTGGGCGCTGGACACCCCCGCCGCCATCGAGCTGGCCCTGCGCGCCGAGCGCGCGGCGCGCGACACCGACCCGCGCATCACCAACAGCGACGGCTCCAGCGTCGGCACCTACGAAGGCCACTTCGTGCTGGGCAACACGCGCGGCTTCCTGGGCGGCTACCCCTACTCGCGCCACAGCCTGTCCACCGCGCCCATCGCCGGGCGCGGCGCGCACATGCAGCGCGACTACTGGTACACGTCAGAGCGCGACCCGGCCAACCTGGCCGCGCCCGAGGCGGTCGGCCGCTACGCCGCCGAGCGCACGCTGTCGCGCCTGTCGGCCCGGCGCATCCGCACCGGCCGCTTCCCGGTGCTGTTCGAGGCGCCGCTCGCGCTCGGCCTGCTGGGCGCGCTCACCCAGGCGGCCAGCGGCGGGGCCCTGTACCGCAAGGCCAGCTTCCTGGTCGACGCCCTGGGCCGGCAGGTCTTCCCCGACCACATCGGCGTGGACGAGGACCCGCACGTGCCCGGCGCCACCGGCAGCGCGCCCTTCGACGACGAGGGCGTGCGCACCCGCGCGCGCAGCGTGGTGGCCGGCGGCGTGCTGCAGGGCTATTTCCTGTCCACCTACACCGCGCGCAAGCTGGGCATGCAGACCACCGGCAACGCCGGCGGCTCGCACAACCTCACGCTGCGCTCGGCCCTGACCGCGCCCGGCGACGATTTCCCCGCCATGCTGCGCAAGCTGGGCACCGGCCTGCTGGTCACCGAATTGATCGGCCAGGGCGTCAACTACGTCACCGGCGACTATTCCCGCGGCGCCTTCGGCTACTGGGTCGAAAATGGCGAGATCCGCCACGCCGTGCAGGAAGTGACCATCGCCGGCAACCTGGCCGAGATGTTCCGCCAGATCGTCGCCGTGGGCGCCGACACCATCGCCCGCGGCACCAAGCGCTCGGGCTCGGTGCTGATCGAGCAGATGGCGATCGCCGGGAGCTGAGCGGGGCAGGGGAGCGGAAACGCTTGGGGCTGGCGCCGCCATGTGCTAGAATCGCGGGCTTACCTCTCGGTTTTGCGCCTTGCACGGGCGGAAAATTACAACGCTACTGGCAGGGTCAGGAGCATGACGGGGGTGCCGGGCGGCGTGTTCCATGCGCTTTCCGCACTTCCCGGGCCGGCCGGGAGGGGCCTTGGCTGGATGGTCCGGCCGGGGAACCTGTTTCCAGGAACCATCATGAAGACCTTTGTGGCCAAGCCGCATGAAGTCCGCCGTGACTGGTACGTGATTGACGCCAAGGGCAAAGTCCTCGGTCGTGTGGCCAGCGAAGTCGCACGCCGCCTGCGCGGCAAGCACAAGCCCGAATTCACGCCCCACGTCGATACCGGCGACTACATCGTCATCGTCAACGCCGCCGACATCGTCGTCACCGGCAACAAGACGCAGGACAAGAAGTACTTCCGCCATACCACCTACCCGGGCGGTATCCGCGAGACCAATTTCGAGAAAATGCAGCAGCGTTTTCCCGGCCGCGCCCTGCAGAAGGCGGTCAAGGGCATGCTGCCCAAGGGTCCGCTGGGCTACGCCATGATCAAGAAACTCAAGGTGTACGCCGGCGCCGAGCACCCGCACACCGCCCAGCAGCCCAAGCCGCTGGAATTCTAAGGAAAACGCCATGATCGGTAACTGGAACTACGGAACCGGCCGCCGCAAGACTTCGGTGGCGCGCGTGTTCCTCAAGAAGGGTTCGGGCAAGATCGTCGTCAACGGCAAGCCCGTGGACGAATACTTCGCCCGCGAAACCGGCCGCATGGTGGTGCGCCAGCCGCTCGAGCTGACCAACCACCTGGAGTCGTTCGACTTCCACATCAACGTGCACGGCGGCGGCGAAAGCGGCCAGGCCGGGGCGGTGCGCCACGGCATCACCCGCGCCCTGATCGACTACGACGCCACGCTCAAGCCCGCCCTGTCGCAGGCCGGGCTGGTGACCCGCGATGCGCGCGAAGTGGAACGCAAGAAGGTCGGCTTCCACAAGGCACGCCGCCGCAAGCAGTTCAGCAAAAGGTAGGGCCCACCCCCTACGCGCTTCGCGCGCCCCCTCAAGGGGGGCGGCACCGGCGGACCGGCAAAGCCGGCTCCGCGGTGCCCGCGCTGGGGTCGTGTACTGGAAGAAATGTCTCTTTCCTTGCACGGGTCCGATTGCTGTGGCGCGAGCCGCGAAAAGCCTGCCTTCGGGCAGGCTTTTTCCATTTGGCGCGCCGCAAGATGGGATAATCCCCGTTCGTTTCCAGGAAGGTGAATCATGGCCCTCGCTCCCAATACGCGCATCAAGGCGGGCATCGTCGGCGGTACCGGCTATACCGGCGTCGAGCTGCTGCGCCTGCTGTCCCAGCATCCGCACGTCGAACTCGCCGCGATCACCTCGCGCAAGGAGCACGGCCTGCCCGTCGCGGACATGTTCCCCAGCCTGCGCGGGCGCGTCAGCCTGGCCTTTTCCTCGCCGGAGGCCGCGCCCCTGGCCGGCTGCGACGTGGTGTTCTTCGCCACCCCGCACGGCGTGGCCATGGCCCAGGCGCGCGAGCTGCTGGCGGCCGGCACCCGCATCATCGACCTGGCGGCGGACTTCCGGCTCAAGGACACCGCGGTGTTCGAGCGCTGGTACAAGATGCCGCACTCCTGCCCGGACGTGCTGGAAGAGTCGGTCTACGGCCTGGTCGAGCTCGACCGCGCCGCCATCGCCCGCGCGCGCGTCGTCGGCAACCCGGGCTGCTACCCGACCACCGTGCTGCTGGGCCTGGCGCCGCTGCTGGCCGACACCCTGCGCATCGACGCCACCAGCATCATCGCCGACTGCAAGTCCGGCGTGACCGGCGCCGGCCGC
>Ga0182738_1000900_pt1 | contig 39489 bp, 32 predicted proteins | sample eDN5th30CBELigMG_FD_128876 | JGI IMG/M metagenome (GOLD analysis project Ga0182738, IMG submission 128876) | Enriched Miracle-Growth compost microbial communities from Emeryville, California, USA - eDNA 5th pass 30_C BE-Lig MG (version 2)... ...
GGAAAAGAGGTCTTTCTGAGATTTTGTCTAAAAGTGTCAAAAAGTTTAAGTCAAAATTTCATCAAAATTTGGGCTTTAGAAGATTTGGCTAAACTTAAGGGACTTTTAGACTTAGGAAAATCACTGAAAATGAATTCAAGAGGTTATGAATTTGGAAGTCACTTCGAATCTTTCGCTTTTCGAACCAGATCCCAAGGTTTTTGAGACATTTTCACCTTCAAATTTCATTTTTCAAACAATTTCAAGCAAAATTTTCTCAATGGAGAAGAAAAAAAAATTTTATGAGAAAAAATGACCCATCACGATTGGGAGAAAATAATTCATGCTCGAAGAGAAAACAATAACAACCAAGCAGCTGATTTTACTCCAGAGGTACCTCATGGAACTGGGATTTTTTATTGATTAAAAATCCTCATCTCATACACAATACCAAGATTTAGCTTAGTCAGTAGGTCGAATATCATCATAAATTGATAGCAAAATCATTATTAAAGCAAGTTTCAAGAAATCAAATTTTAATTTTTTTTTAATCCTCGACCATATGACAACAATTTTTGCTTCCAATAAGCACATCCTCCCTGTTGAAATCGCAACATCTATCATAGAAAACTATGATTCAACATTGAACATTGTTGATGCAAATACCCAGGTACCCTCAGCTTGAAATCTCAATATCAACTTCTTTGCAGGTTTATGGAACGACCTTAGATGGAAAAGGCCAAGTTCAATACAGAAATGGGAACCGTTATGAGGGAGAATTTAACAATGGGTTATTACATGGTAAGCAGTTTATTTCTGACTTTAATTACAATGAATCACAGGGAATGGAACATTTTATTGGGCGAATGATATTAAATACACAGGAACTTTCATCAATAATAGCATCTCAGGATCAGGCCGTTATGATTGGCCAGATGGATCTTGGTATGAGGGAGAGGTCAAGAACGGGCTTCGAAATGGGCATGGCAAGTTTACCACATCAGACGAAGACTGTGTATATGAGGGAGAATGGAAAGACGGATTAAAGCACGGGAAAGGCTGCATGACATTCAAATCTGGGTATGCAAACCTTTTTTTCAAAAATTCTGAATTTTAAAAAGAACCAAATATGAAGGGGGGTTTGAAAGAGGCCAAAAACATGGTTATGGAAAGATGAGCTATCCATCTGGAAATTACTATGAAGGGTATTGGGCACTAGATAATAAAGAAGGAAAGGGAACAATGTTCTGGGTCACTTCCAACGAAAAAGTAAAGAGAAATTCAGATTATTTGATTTATTTCCTCATAGTACACAGGAGAATGGGCTGGTAATAAACAGGAAGGATGGGGAGAGCATATATGGCTTGAAAGCAAAACAGAAGAAAAGTTTTTGAGAAATAGATATGAGGGAGAATGGAGAGACGGCAAAAGAAATGGCATCGGAGTTTTCTATTATAGCAATGGATCAAAATACCAAGGTGAGTGGGTGGATAACCTCAAGGAAGGCTTTGCAATCTTCACCTATGAAGATGGAAGAGTTTTCAAGGGACAGTTTAAAAGTGATAAAATGGTCCAACCAGAAAATGAAAAGAAGATCCAGGAAAGATGGGAGGAGCTTGAAGGCCCAAAACCCCATGAAACTCAGAACAAAACTCCTCACCAAAGTCCAGAGAAAAAACAAAGAGCGAGCGTCAATAGTCTCGCTCCCCTCAAGCCAATCACACCTCAAACTCAAAAGTTTTCAAGACCAAATCAAATGACTCCATCAAGTGGGAAACACGATGTCTCCAGATCAAAGGAGGTTGAAGTCAATCTCTACAATAAGATTATCGACGTTTCTGATCTTTTTGCCGACGAAGAAGATGAAGTTTTGGCTCAAACTGAAATGAGAGAAATTAATAAATTATTGCTTCGTTATCATATTAAGCTCAAAGCCTGGTACCGGCACTATGTCGAAAAACAGCCCTCCTTCCCAGAAGAAAGTTTCTCTCTCGCTTTAAAAATGTTTTGGAAAATGTTCAGAGATGCTAGAATATTATCCCCCGCCATAACGATTTCTTCCTTCAATCGACTATTCCTTCAAGGACCAAAAAATACATTTGATTTACACACCTCCCTTGGAGATCTCAAAAAGATTGTTTTCCCTGCTAAAAGTACATTTTCATCACGGAAATTTCATTGAATTTGAATAATGTAGATTCATTTGTTGCAACAATGTCAGAGATGGAGAGACTTGGTTCAGGTCTACATCTTGAAAAAATTTCTCAGGATGAAATGTTTATTCAGCAACAAAGGATAGATGTGAATGATGAAAATAGAATTTTGCTCTTTAGACATTTTGTGGATGGCATTGTGAGAGTTGCTTATTTGAAATATGGAGGAACAACAAATTTGACCAAGAATCTTGAACAAGTGTTGATAAAAATAGACTCTGGTATTGAAGTCAAGAAAAAATACAGATACCAAGTCGAAGAAGAAGTAAGAATTGAGGATTTATTTGATGAATAAAACTTTCTTTCCTAGAAAATACTTGTAAAAGCTAGAGGTGCAACTGTCACTTTGAAATCAAGATTGGAAAAGGTTTTCCGCAATAATCCTAGCAAACAGCAATCCATACTCTTTGATACATTTGATTATACCATGACAGTTCAAGATATTGTTGAGTTATTTGAGGTATCACACACAGAAACGATTTTTAAAAATACTTTAGAAATGTGAAATTATTCATTCTAATCTCAAAGAAAGAGATGCTCTTCTTCATGCAGCAGAAAGAACTTATGACCCTGAACTTCTTGCAATCCCTATCGAAGGCATTGTAAGAGAATCATTTTCCATGCAAATTTTTAATGAATTTTTAGAAAGAGAACCCTTTGAGCTCATTGAATGAAAGTGAAAAGATAAAAAGAATTGGGGATTTACTGGCAAGTGAAGTCATCTTTTTGGAATTCTATGATATATTCTTATTAACATTATTTTTAAAAGTAACGATATTTTGAGAAAGCACGTTGATTTTTGAAGGGTGGACATGATTTAAAAGAAGAAGAAATATTAGATAAAGCTGATCTAGCTTTGAGCAAAATTGAAGCCTATCAGAAACAAGCGAGTGAAGATTTTGAAGATGCAACTCAAAATGAACCAAAGATCCTCTGGCCCTATTCAGAAAAAGACTATAAGCATGATCATTTGAACGTTGAAAAAGAAAAGAGGGAAAAAGAATTGGTCATCCATAAGCAAAAGAAAGCAGAAAAAGAAGATGAGTAAAACAAAACTCTTGATAGATTAAAATAATATTTTTAGGGAGAGAGAAACTAGACTTATGGAAAAAGAAGATTTTGATATTTACAGTGAACAAGCTATTACAAAGCCTGCGTCCCATCAGCATTTCAGCAATCCTGAAAGCAGAGTTGATGTTGAATCTTATGATGATTTCTAAATAATTGTGTTTTGAAAGTTTATACGGATAAATTGATCATTCCTCTTCATTCAAAAAGAATATGAAAATTTCCTCGTTGTTGTTTTTTTATCAATTCTGAATTCTCAGCTCTAGAAATTAAAAATTAAAACTCGTAACTTCCCTTATTTTTATTGAATTTATTAAGTAATAAAAAAATCCAGAGAAATCACCCATCATAATGAAAAACCAGTCTCTTTCGACTCTCAATTCTGCCCAACCTGGAGCAAAAGGCGACGATAAAACAAGTTCTAACCAATCTGCAAAGGTTCATCTTTTTTAAACCGATTTATTAAGCTCATCTCAAATCATTAGGTAACAGTCAATAAAATCCCAAAAAAGACAATGAAGAAATATAAGGAGACAGAAGAAGAACTCGAAAAAAGTATAATTCATCATTAATTCAACAGGAAAATCTCACTTGTTCCCCTCTAGTCAGAAGAGAAACTGATTCGCAAGATACGCGTTTATTAAAGATCCAGAATGTTGCGAGACAGGTTGAGGACGACTACTTGAACAAAAAGAAAGAAGTTGAAAATAAACTGATGGAACTTTCGAGAAGAAAACAAGTCTTTTCAGAAAAACAGAAAAAAGCCAAGGAAGACTTGAATAAAGAAGAGGAAAGAGTGAAAAAAATCGAAGACAAAAAGTGAGTATATTCGGCTTGATCATTGTTATCCTAAACGTTTCTCAATAATAGGATTCAAGAAAAGAAGAGACTTGATGAAAATGATCAGAAAATCATTCTGCTCAAAAAAGAAAGAGAAGAAAAGGAAAAATTAAAAGAAGAGAAATTGTTACAAAGACAAATTTTGGAGGATGAAGTGAATGAATTGAAAAAATACGAGGATTTCCTGAAGGAAGTCATGAAAATGAGCCCAGAGTTTTTTGATGAGGCTGAAGGACAAGATGGGTTTAATGTCCAAAACCTCATTGCTAAGCATGATCGTATCAAAAATAACAAGAAAAAGTTTGAGGAAGCAATGGATCAAATTGACCAAATGAAAGAGACTGAAGTGGAAGAGTTCCAAAAATACAAGAAAGAACAAGAAGAAATCATCTTGATTGATACCAGCAAAATCTACCTTCTTCAGGAACAATTCGAAGAGGCAAACAAGGAATTATCAAAAATGCAGGCTGAAATCAATCGTATCGAACTCAAGACAAATTTAGAAACCTCAAAATGGAGTCAAATCATCATGTCAATTGGAAACTTGTATACACGAGCTAGGGAAGGAAAAGAAGTCAGAGAAATGGTAGGTTTATTTGGTCTTCTCAAACTAACAAAAATAGGAAAAAAGAAAGGAGAAGGAAAGAGATCAACCACACGGTGCTGAAGACAGTAATGACAAGCCAGAGAAGGTTGAAAAGAAAAAGAAGGATTTGCGAAAATGGGAGGAAATTCGTACAAAAGATCAACTTGATGACCTCCAATTTGTTGAGGAACAAGTCATGTTTCTCCGTGATCTTAGATCCAGATATGAGGTTGAAAAGAAAACTTTGGTTTCAAATAAGAAAAAATAAGTCTTGGGATCATTTGCTGAAATTGATTTGCAAACAGCGTCTCTGAGATGATAACTATATTCTATCCACTTTTTTGTTTGTTTGTAAAAATTTGTCTCTTTGCGCTTTTCTGAACAATCAACAATGGTTTTCTTAATCATTTGCTTGTTCAATTTTTAGATTTGAAATAAAATTTATATAATGCAATAATTAGATACATCCTGGCTCTAAGAATCTCATCCTGGAGAACGAATATTTGAAATACCTTCTTTGAAAGAAAAAAAAATCTTTGAATTTCTATGAAATGGAGTTGGATTTATAACTTTCTCGAATGATTTCTCAATTCGAACGTTGAATTTTCAAAAAAGCACACAGTGAAGTTTTTCCTGGAATTTTTTTCTTTGAAAGTTTTTGGAGTTTTTTTGAGGTGTTTCATATTGATTTTGAAGAATTTGAGATTCTGACAATTTGAGCCAATATATCCCGAAATCTAACCCAAAAAGAGAAAAATACATTAAAAACTGAAATGTTTGAGGTCAAAGAAAAAGAAAGCTGAAATTTGCAAAAAAACTCCAACGAGTTTGAAAATTTTTGAGAGAAAACCTTTTTTTTCTTCTTCTCATTCAAAAACAGAAGCAAGGAAAATTTGACTGATAAATTTTCTCCAATTCAGAAATGACTGATTTGACAGAAAAATTTTTTCTTGTCAGGTTTTAGCAAATTTTCTGAAATATCATTCAAAAATAATCCCTTCATTTCTTAAAAGCTCTCTGAAAAAGACGAAAAATTTGATTTATCACTTTTTTCACCCTCTCCAACGCTTCTTTCTCAATTTTTTCATGGATATGCGAGTGATTTTCAAAATCTGAAAAAATTTCTCTTTTTTATTCTTTTTGCAAACCTTTTGAGAGAAGATTAATTTTTTTTTAATTTTCCTGAATTTTTATCAAGCCAAATGGGACTTGCTGATTTGAAAGTTTACCAAATAAAAAAAATTTTTTTTTCTTTTTTTCACTTCCAAATAAATGAAATTTTTGCCTTTTAAAAGAAGCAAAGCAATTGTTGCTTTTGTCAACTGATCAAAAGAGGAAAAAACTCAATTTTAATGAGATAATCTCGTTTTCTGAGTTTGCCTATTCACGGAGCTTGACAAAATTTTTGTGATTTTTTTAAAGACTTTTTTGTGATGGAAAACTTTCTGTAATTTTTTTTTCTTATTCAAGATTTCTCAACAACAAATGAGCTTGTTTCAAAAACTATCTTTATTTAGCTCTCAGATTCTAAAGTTACCCAGGAATGGAAAGATATTTGATTCGATCAGATTGGAACAAATTATACACAACACAAAGTTTGTTTATTAATTCAAGTTTTTCTTTTGAATAAAAATCTTACAAGTACCATTTATTTATAAGCCTCTTCATTTTCTCCCACACAGTCATTATGGAAGGATGATGGATCTGGTTTTACGATTACATCTGCAACTTTCGTAGACATTTTTAATTCTCATGTCGACCAAGTAGTCCTGACCGGGAACGACAAATATTTCAAGTTTTTTGGTTTCCTCACCATTAACCAATATGTTTTGAGCATCAAAAGTAATTTCTTCTTGCAATGTGCCAGCACCGCCTTTATTGACATAATAATCAGCGAACCCTCCGAGGTATTTAAAGGTGTAAGCTTCAATTTGTCCATTCTTGAAACTCTGGACTCTTTGTCCTTGAGTGCGACAAAGCATCTTTAATTGCTCAGTTGAAAAGGATTGAACAAATTTGTAAAGCTCACTGTATTCATAAGCATAAGATGTGTTCTCAAGATCTAGAACCCTGGCTTTCAATATGACCATTTTTTGCTGCCCTGCTGGAACATTGATGTCGATGAATGGAGAATTATGTGCTTTCAATGGAAGACAAATTTCCATGTTGTTTAGCTTTGAAAGCTGCATTCTATTATAAGAGGTGATATCTTTCTCATTATTGGCATATAAGACTGCGACCAGCCCAAATTTATTGAGACTGTATTTGCTTACTTGAAGCTTTCTTCCTTCGCTTTCAAATTGCTTGACTTGAATTTTCTTGTTTCCCAAGGAAAGCAAATAGCCTTTCAAGATTTTTTCATACAAGAGAGAAACATTATCATTTGAAGGAGGAGGTCTCTCGATAAAGTCAACTTTGACTTTTGAGTATGAAGTCAAATTCACTTCATTGTAGAATCCTTGAATCCAATCGACTTCGATTAAAATAAGATAGTTCCCCCTTGGCAAGTGTTTTCGGATGACAATATTTTGTCTTGACTTGTATTTTCCGTGTATGAGTTGGACAACTTGTCCACTTTGATCGAGCCTTGCAAGGATACATCTGACAAACGAGTAGTCATAATTGGCATTGTTGCGGAAATGCTTCTTCATTTTTTGCTGAACGGTCAGATAAACAAATCCGTCTTCATTGGTTGTCATTTGTGAGACAAAGACATTTTGCTTTTTATTTTCCCCGAGCCGAATGAAAGAAAAATAGTAATCATCATGAACTTCACAAGTACATATGGAATCGAAATGAGTATCAAAGTCGAGTAAACTGATCCAGAAGATACCGTCTGATTCTTTAGCATCATGATTGAGCTGTCTCTTGAGGTCAGGAGTCCAGTTAGGCGAATTATCACCCCAATCTCCTTTCCATTCATGTCTTCCCCAAGGATTTCTCATTTTGATAAGCTTTTCCTTTTTGCCATTGGCCAGTGTAACCTCCCTAGCATCTAGAAGAGCATAAGCGTGATTGGAAACAATTCCCATGCTTTGATTGTTGATAATTTGACTTTCACTTCTCGTAGCAGCAGTGACGATGAAACGATTTTGCAGACTTCCTGTGACAAACAACCAAATCTGCTCCAAGGGGTGGATTCCATTTTCTTTTTGTGAAAAGTATTTTGTGGGGGCGCCTGTCAAAGCGTAAAGAGCCTCTGATTGATAGCCTCCGTCAATATTCCAGTAGTTACCATAAAGTTTGGCAAAGGCTTTTTCGAGTAGTAAAACCCAGATATCAGTGCCCTTACTTTTTGAGAAGCATGGCTTTGTTTCAAAACCATTATTAATGCAAGGCACGTAGTCATCAATAATGACGTTTTTCCATTCTCCAGAGTCGCAAAGCCAGACAGAGTAGCATCCTGTAGGAGTGACTTCCTTTGAGTGGAAGAGTCTTTTGATAAAGCCCTTCTTTTCAGAAAGCACGCTGAGAGCGCTCAAAAAGTAGCAATTTCCGAGTTGTCCTTGATGGATATCGTTGGGTCCAATTTCATCACTACAAAGGGTGATTTTTTTATTTTTATAAATTTCCGAGATTCTTCTCCAAACAATATTTTGACTGAGAGGAAATTCACTCACATTGGAAGCCAAAGAAGATTTTTCAGGTGGGAAGGTATCATCAGTAAACATCTCTCTTGCAGCTCTCAAAGCTGGCTCAATTTGGTCATAAAACTCAATGTTATCTTTCTTCAAGCCTTTAACAATACTAATCTGCAAATTATTTCTATCCTTGTTAAATTTAAAAGCGTTAGACTGATTCAATATTGGGTCAGGTTCTCCTCCTGAAGGAATAAATTTCTGAATATTCTGTTGTTGGGCATTTTGTTGGAAATTATTCCTAAATCCGCCGCCGTTATTTTGAGGGTTGAGATATTGATTTTGATTGAAATTTGGTGGTGCAAAACCTGGATTATACAGCTGCTGTCCGTTTTGGGGATAATTATCAAAAGTGGGGTACAGATTCTTCTGAGGTTGGGGTTGGGGTTGAGGTATGACTTCAGGTTTCTTTTGAGCGTGCTTTTGGGGCATGTAGAGCTCTTGAACTTTAAAAATATATTGCGAGATCTGGGATTGATCGACTTGGACTTCAAATTTTTGTTCAATGGCTTCAAGGTTGATGTTGGAAAAGTGTTCAAAATAGGCGAGCGTTTGACTTGAAAAGGCAACATCAATTGCATGTCTTGCTTCTTGGAGATATTGAGTTGTCTTGAATTTTCTCAGAAGCCAAAGGATGGTTTCAAAAGCCTTGGGATTTTGTTTAGGCAAGTTTGCAAGGTTGTGACTGTTGTTGATTACGCTCACCAACTGTTGGTGAACAGTTTGGAAGATTTCCGTTTTTCTTTGGATTGTGATAGCTTCAACAACTTTCCCTTCGATATTCTGGTTAATCTTGAAAGAATTCTGGGTTAAGAGGCCAAGCAACTCGATATTTTTCTCATCAGTGACTCTTTGAATTCTGAAGATAGAGTCCTCGCAGTACTTTTTCAAGTTATAAAAGGTTGTTAAGAAAACACCTTCTCGATCTGAATCTTGAAACATTTTATTGGGAAAACTTGAATTATTAATCGATTCAGAAAATCTGATTTTTTTATATCGCTCGCCAAACACAAAGGGATTCTGAAATTAGGCAAATCAAAGTCACTTTACTGTATTTACCCACCTGGGCTTTAAAAAAATGAAAAACCAACTCATCCCATTCTGCTAAAGAATTCAACAACATCTTCTGATCTGACGATGAATTTTATTGTTTTGTATTTGAAAATAAGGGAAAGAATGGGAGATAGACTTGTTTTATTCTGGCCCAGAGAAACTACTAAATTTAGCAATTTTCTCAGTTTATCATATTTTATAAAAATACTCAATTTCCCGATCATACATGCTGATTAAATTATTAAAATAGGTATTTGAACATTCAATTTTTCTGTATACATTGAAGGCCTTCTGTTTCAAAAATTTTCATGTATGAAATAATAATCCTTTCCTTGAAATACAATAATAGTATGTATTAAGGAGGATATTTTTTCCATAACATGACTTTGAATAGTTTTTTACTTATCTTTATCATCGACATTAGATTGAATTTCATCAGATATATTCATTTCATCAACACCTAGAAGAGCCTTGGCTAAATCTCTATTTGGCAGTTGCTCACCTCTCACTGCTTGCAACAAAGCTTTTGGCATTGGCTTAGCTAATTCTGGAGATGCTTCATCAGCTTGTGGAATTGGCTGAAGATTCACATTAATTCTATTTAATTTGCTGTTAATGGTTCCAACAAGGCCCTTGAAGTTGGCCATTTCTTCTTCGAGTTGTTGAAGCTCATCTTTGACGAGAATCAAATCATCATCTTTATTTTGATTCAAACTCGACACTTTAATTAAGACAGGTTTTTTGCTAGGTTCAGTGAAACTTGGCAATCGTTTGCTGAGTCTTGTTTTGAGAACAGTATTATTTCTAGTTGTGAATGAACTGTCGCTTTCTTCTTCAATAGGCATCATTTCGATTCTTTTAGGACAGCATTTGATAATATTGGCGTTGAGTTTTTGATATAAGATCGGGTCATCCTCAGCCATTTGAGATTTCAGTGATTGAGTGATAGCTCCAATTTGGCATCCACTGTCTGTCACATAAAAGTTTTTGCATTTAATTTCATTCACATCAAAATCAAGAGCTATTGGGAAATAATTAATAAAAATAATCATCAATCATTACTTCCGAAATATTCACCGTATGTGTAGGTTTTGATCAAGTCCAGTCTGTTTTTGTCATCTTCCATGGAGAGTTTATCTTTTTCGAGGTTAAGAATATCATCATCCAAGCAGTCAATATCTTCATCCTCATCAATATCAACGACAGTCCAATTATCTTTGTCGTTTGATCTCTTTAAATGCTTCAAATAAATTCTAGTTTCATCATCATCAGCATAACAATTGATTCTTCCACCCAATATGATATAAATTGCATTCGTTCTATTTTTAGGAGCAAGAATGACATTATCAGGATCAACAAAGACTTCCTCCAAGTATTCATCGCCGATTCTTTGTAATTCTCTATCAGTGAAGCCTTGGAAAATATCCAAATTCTTAAGAATCTGAATGAGAGATCCCATATGAGTATTTTTATAATGCTTGAGACCTGATCGAAGCCTTGGTCCGATATCTTTGAATTCACTTCTCAAGCTATCATAATCTGTTTTTGAAAACGTGTACAAGATGCAAAACTCAAATGCGTTCACGTCGAATGTTCTTTTGGAATTTGAGATCAGAGCAACTTCTCCAAAGTAGCTTCCTCTTTCCAAGATTATTTTTTCAGGTTTCAATTTTGGTTCTTCTTTCGAAGATTTTAGCATTGGCCTTCTAATAATCTTTTCAGCTACTCCTTCTTGAATGAAGAACATTTCTGTACCCTTCTCACCCTCACGAACAATCTTGTCGCCTGGCATGTAAATTGCAGTCTTGAGCTTTTGGACAATACTGAGAATTTCGACAGGATCAAGGTCTTTGAACAATGGGACCTTTAAGATCATTTCTTGATGTTGATACAGAGCAATATCTCTTTGCAGAGGAATAGAAAGCTCACTGAAATCATCCATTTTTTTCAAAACACTGTGCTTTCTCCAAGAGTAGTAAAAGTACTCCATGACTTTGACTCTCAAGTTGTGAGGAATTTTGTTAATTTTTAATTTATGTTTGAGCTCTTCAAGCTGTTCCTGATAAGCTGAGCTTTCATGATACGCTCTGTTGATAATCAATGTGACCATAGCAAAAATATATGCTAAGCCAACAGCACCAAATAACCCAATCAAAACACTTATCCAGATCTGAACATTGGTGACAGGCGCCATATCACTTCCAATAGCGAGCATAAACACTGAAAGTAGCGTAAATCCATAACTAATGGGGTTAGTTTCGGAATTTTCTGAAATCAAGAATTACACTCGCGCCATGGGCATATGGGTATAATAATCCATTAAATCTGAATCAGTTGCAGCCACCATTCTTAGATTATTTGGGAACCAAAGATTACTCACTGAAGGCATTTCTGGATATTCTGCTTTTAAAATGACCCACCAAAGACACGATACCCAATGAATCTATGAAGAGAAGTGAGAATTAGATCCCTCTTAATTTCACTTACGATCAAGAAGAACGTGATGAAGAGTTTGAGTAATTTGGTTAAAAATCCAAGAGTTCTATTTTGGAGATAGGCAGGGATTTTAAAGACTCTGAGCATTCTGACGAGGATAACGAGCGAATAGATCAGCCACTTGTGGTGAGAATTTGACGAAATGGCGAGAACGATTTCTGGCACAGGAAGAGTGGTAATGACATCAACTAAAAACAGTTTGCCTTTAATATAGTTGGTCTTCATCATTTTTCCATCAATGATTTCTTCATTATTTTCATTGGAATAAGTGGTTCTGATATTTACAATCATATCAGTGACAAAAATGAAGATTGAGAAAATCTCAAAAACCAAACTTCCGACAGGCCACGAATCATCTTCCAAAAATGCTGCAGCAAGTGGGTACCAAAAGATTTCGTAGATTATAAGAGCAATAATGACTAAGTTCCACAACTTTCTGAAATTCGAATGATACGATATGATATGCCATGGATAGTCCACCTCTTTTCCCAAAAATCTAATTTGAAAGGTTTGTTACGTCGCAAACAAAATCTATCTCTTACATCAAACGTTTGTCAATTTTGTAAGAGGGATAATTAGAGGCAATTGTGGCTGGCTCTCTGCCTTTCACTCTATCAACAAATTCATCAAATGGTAAACTGATTGTCACTGGCTTTGATAATAAACCTCGCTTCACAGCTAACAAAAATTCTCACTTCTTGCCGTCATAAAATAATCCTTACAGGTGCTTGCTTTGAAATCTTCATTTCCTCTTCTTCTGCCGGAATCATCAAGAAGAGTATTGACTTCGAGTTCGTCAGTTCGAATTTTGCTCACACTTGGCACTTCTTTCAAATCAAGTCGGATGTTGTCGAAAGAGTTGTTTTGGCGCAGTTCCTCACCTTTTTTGTAAAGGAGGGAGGGAAGATTATGGCCCAGAAAATTTGGTCGAAGCAATTCTTCATTCTTTTCTATGTTACTGAAATATTATTGAAGGAAAAAGCGAAAGAGGTGTACGAATGAGAGAGTATTGTTGAATTAGCTAGTGAGCCTTTGGAGCGAGCGGAATGTTGGGGAAGATCTTCATTATTATTTAAAGGTGGGGAGTCCGATGACTTGTAATAACCCATATCTTCAGTATCTAAATTTGTGTGCATAATATTGCTTCTCATTGCTTCTTCTTGCATGGAAGGGTGCTCTTCAGCATCGTCTTTCTGGATATTGGTTTGCGCATCTCGAGAACTTGGGAATTCAGAGCCAAAAACAGGTCGACCGTTCTGAAACGCAGACCCCAATCCACTTGAAGTATTGTTCTTTGGAGTTTCTTCTAGATTGCTCACAGGCTTATACATCAAAGGATAGAAGATTCTTTTCCTTAATTCTAATTGACAGAAATTTAGGGCATAAACTTTTTAATGATAAATTTCTCTGATCCTCTATATAAGTAACTCTTTTGTTTGTTTGTTTGAGAATTAAACCTTATAATACTGCAAGAAAACTTGAGAAAAGTGTACGCATGATCTTTGAAAGACTTGAAGCAGCTCATCTTCTGAATGGCTGAGTGTTTCATAAATTCTAGAGGCCAACAAAGAATGCCTCACGCAAATTGAACTTGGCTTAAGTAAGCACAAAAAACTAACCTTCGATTGATAAAATTAAGATCAAAAACAAAAACAGTTGGAAATCCCTCCGAAAATAGAAACTTCAAAAATAAGTTCCAAATTGTTCTCTGATGAGCCTGGATATAAAAATTTCAATCTCCTTGTGAAGTAAGCAGTCTGAAGACAAATTTCATCTTTCGACATGCTAGCAACGTCCTTTCTTTAAAAAAGTTATTTCAACTATGAAAAAGATGAAATTTTGAACAGTTTTGATTCACTTGAACTCGAATTGTCAAAAGAACCTTGGCATCTTATTTCTTAAAAAGTTCTTGATCAACTTGATCTATTATTAGAAAACTCGGATGAATAATTGGAGATTAATTGAATTTGCTTGTATCTTGCTTGCCAAGGGCAAGAGCGATACTTTCATTACTTTATCAAGGAGTTTAAACGCTGAAGAGAAAAAAATTGTCAATCTAGATATTTTAAGTTAGATTTGATCATTTGAGAAAATAATTTTCAAAAAGCTTTATTGTCTTCACTTATTTCAAGAGAAAAGTGCGAATTATCATGCCAAAGACGTTAGAATAAGGTTCTTGTCTCAGAATTTCCTGACAAATATTGCGAGACTGATATCAACCAAAAACAAAAAGAGCTCACATAATTTAGAGGGAAAATTTTTTCAAATTTTTCATCCTAATGACTCTTATCAGGTTCAAATTAAGACTATAAATAGATTGACGACTTCCACATAAAAATGGTTGCAATGTGGCTTTTAGCTTTTTCAGTCTCACTAGCCAAGTCTTCTGCTCTTCAAAATCTTTCGATGATCAGATTTTGAAACGCATGTCTAATCTTGAACAATAATATGGAGTGGATTTTTCTAAAGACATGTTATTTTTAATGGAAAGGAATACAGGGAAAATAACAGGTTAGAAAACCCTTTTTCAAAATCTCGAAAATTTGAAAATAGCAGGTTTTAGAAAAACCCGCCCCATATTAAGGTCTGCAACAAACAATATTTGCCTGAGATTCTCATTATGACATTGAAAATTCTTCAAAAAGTGAGGTCTTTGAAGAAGAAAATCGAATTTCTTATTGAATTTGAACATAATACTATTTTGCAAAATCAATTTTTGTGGCAAGACAAATTTCTGTTGGAAGCAATTTCTTTGATTGATCTTGATTTTCCAGAATTTTCCTTTCTCAGACTAAAATTATGTTAGATTCAGGCTCCTCAAGAATGTCAGAATAGGAGACGGAAAAATTGCCTTCTGATTTTCTTTTATCTCTTTTTCTTTTATTTTTGAAGGCTGAAATAAAAAATTTTTTCCACCTCAAAAGACTTTGAAATTGAGAAACTAGCATCCGAAAAGAAAGTCTCAGCTGGATAAAACAAACAAAACTCAACTTTTGGAAATTGAAAATTTTTTTGAACGGAGATGGGAAACAAAGCCTTTTTTTGAGGCTCAAAGCCATTTTGGCCCACTTTGGGAGGGTAAAGCCGTTTTTTGAAGAATTCTTTTTCTTTGCCAATAAAATATCATTTTTAAAGAAAAGAATTTTTTTATTAATCGCAATAACTGACAGAATATTCCTAAGCTCAATCTTTGCAATAGCATCCTGAGCAGGAATTTACTTCAAGAAAACTGATTTCAGGTAAAAATTAAAGGATCTTGGAAGACTCTAAATGTTTACTGTTATTTTTCGAATCAGATGAAGCAATTTTCGAAATCGGAATCCATAATGCTTTTGAATCAAGACCCTCTTCTGAATGTTTTATCTCGAAAAATAGAGAGAGAAGGCTTCTTCGAAAAAGAAAATTTTTTCTCAGCTTTTTTTTAGCATTATTTTTCCTTGTGAAGCTTCAAAAAGGTGGGCACTTGAATCTGAGAGATTGAATTACGGTCGTTTGAGAAAAATAAAGTCTTCAGATTATTGTGCGAGTGAAATTAAGGGCTAGGAAATTTTCCCTTCAAACAGTTCAAAAATCAAAATTATATAAAACTTTTTCGGATCGAAATAGAAAAATAGCAGAATTTTGAAAAACAGATTTTCAAGAAAAAGTCAATTCAACTTCTCGATTTCATAACAATATTCAATATTTAAAAGATTTCTCATCAATAAATTTCATACAGAGTCAATAATAGTCAATATTTTACTTGAAATTTTACAAAAATCCAAGAGAACAGCTGCTTATATTCTGCCCTCAAACATTTTTCCTCTTCTCAGTTTAACTTTGATTTCTGTTTTTCAGGAGACAGGTCCAGAGGCTTGAGACTTGGGTAGGCAGAAGGAATTATCCTAATTAATTCAAAATTCATAATTCAAAAAAATTTTACCTGTCAAGTTTTGAATGGATATCAGTGACTAAATCTTGGAATAGATTCATTTCATCACCAAGTCTTTGAAGCTCTCCTTTAACGCCAGTCAAATCTTCTTTTCTGTTCAGACTGAAAGCTTTTCCTAAAACCGGCTGCTTTGGCAAATCTGACATGAGTGAAACTCTGCGACTGAGGGTGTTTTTAATCATGGTATTATTTTTTGTTGTTGAAAAAGAAGTCTCGCTTTCTTCTTCAATTGGGAGCATAATTCTCTTTGGGAAGACCTTTATAAAATTTTGCTGAAGTTTATCATAAATTACAGGATCATCTTCCTTCATCTGTTCCTTCAACTGAAATATTGGTGGTGAGTTATGAATGATCAAAGAAGTAAAATTTACTGGCTCAGTCATGATACCAAGTTGGCATCCATTATCAGTCAGGAAATATTTATCGCACTTGATTTCATTAACATCAAAGTCCAGGCCTTTCGAAGAAGTTAATTTATTTTTTATATTTAAACAAAAGTTACTTCCAAAATACTCTCCGTAATTGTAAATTTTGGTCAGATCAAGTTTTTTTCGATCATCTTCCATTGAGAGACGATCCTTTTCAAGATTTAAGATCTCATCGTCAAGACAATCAATTTCTTCTTTGTCATCGACATCAACAATTGTCCAATTGTTTCTTGCATCTGATCTTTTCAAATGAGCAACATAGTTCCTGGTCGCTTCATTATTTGCAAAACAATTCACATGTCCTCCAAGTATCAGATAAAGAGCGTTTGATTTCTTTTGAAAGTTTAGAGATTCATTTAAAATTGAGATTATTTTTTTACATTTCTTGGACCGAGGATAACCTGATTTGGATCAACAAATACTTCCTCAATATATTCATCGCATATTCTCACAAGCTAAAAGAACTTGATAAATATTCTTTTTTAAAATTAAAAAAAATACCTCTTTATCAGTAAAATCTTGAAATAGAGCAAGATTTTTCATTGTCTGGATCACTTCTTCCATGTGTGAATTTTTATAATGTCTCAAACCAGTCCTAAGACGAGGTCCAATATCCGTAAATTCTTTTTTGAGGCCATCATAATCGCTTCTTGCAAAAGTGTACAATATACAAAACTCAAAAGCATTTGCATTATAAGAGTTTCTTGAATTCGCTATCAATGCCAACTATGGGAACTTGAGTTAGAATATTTTATCGAGGTGTACTTCTCCAAAATAACTTCCTTTTTCTTTGAGGATTTTGTCATATTTGACTTTCTTTTGTTTTTGCATAACACTTTGGAGAGTTGCTTGGCGAATCAAAATTTCAACTGTCCCTTCTTGGATAAAAAACATTTCTGTATTCTTTTCCCCCTCTCTCAAAATCTTGTCTCCCGGCATATATATCGCAGTCCTATAAATGGGTGTTATTTGACAGGTTCAACAGCCCCAAAGAAAACCTTAATTTTTGGATGATGCTGAGAATTTCTTTGGGGTCTAGTTCTTTAAAAAGAGGCACACTAGCAACCATTTTATGATGTTGAAACACAGTAATGTCTCTTTGCAAAGGGAGAGAAACCTCACTAAATTCTGTCATTTTTTGGAGGACGATTCTCTTTTTCCAAGAATAGTAAAAGTACTCCATGACTTTAACTCGAATGTTGTGAGGAATTTTATTGACCCTCAATTTTTTTTGAAGAACCTCCAATTTTTCTTGATACAACAGGGATTCTTCACTGGCAGCATATATGATCTGTGTGACTCGAGCGTAAAGGAAACCAAGTCCCACAGCCCCAAAGATAGCAACAAGGAAACAATACCAAGTCTGAAGTCTTGTTACGGGGCCATTATCACTTCCAACTGTCAACATAAATATCGATAATAACGTTGCAGCGTAACTAAATGATTGTGAGATAATCTTTAATTGAGCCACATTACACTTGGCTAATTGGTAAGTTGAAATAAAAGACGAGTAAATCATCATCGCTTACAGCAGATTCTCGCATATTTGGGGGGAACCATAGTTTGTCTGTGGACAACGTATCTGGAAACTGAGCAATCACAATTTTATACCAAAGACATGAAATCCAGTGCTCCTTTGAGGGATTAAGTCAGAAAATTGTCAGTTAATCTCATTACCATTAAGAAGCACCCGATGAAAAATTGTGCGAGTTTTGCTCTTAAAGTTAAAGTGCGGTCTTCGAGATAGTTTGAGATTTTTATCAATCGCAGCATCCTGAGTAAGCACAAGATTGAATAAACCAACCACTGATCATCAGATCCAGAAAGAGCTGCAAATACAATTTCTGGTATTGGCAATGTTGTAATCAGATCAAGAAGAAACATTTTGCTCTTGAGGTACCCTTTGCGTATCATTCCAACATCAACAATTTCTTCATTGTTCTCGTTTGTGTAGGTTGTTTGCATATTCATCAAAATATCGGCAGCAAAAATAAAAATTGAGACTATTTCGAAAACAAAGCTTCCTGTTTCCCATGCGTCCTTGAACAAGAATGCAAAAGCGAGAGGGTACCAAAAGGCCCCATAGATTATCATCGCTATGATAAATGCGTTCCACATTTTTCGAAGCCTCGACTTGTATGGAACCACAAACTTGGGATATTTGACCTCCTGTCCCAAAAAACTAAACTCTGGTGTCAATATAAAGATTATCAATGATCTCTACATGAGACGTTTATCGGTTTTATAAGATGGGTAAGCTTCCTGTATTGAGGTTTGATGAGCTCCCTTTGCTTGATCAACAAGAGAGTCAAACGTTTGACCGATTATAATGGGCTTTTGAGGAAATAAGCTCTTTTTGACTAGGGAAATGAAGTTTTTATTTGAATAAAAAAAATACCTGATGTTCTTACAAGGTCACTGTCTTCTCTCCTCTTATTACTCGTATCAGAAAGGGATGAATGATCAAGCTCTCGCCTCAATGGTGGCTTCAATTCAGTGTTAGGTGATTTTTTTATGTCGGAATTTTCAATTTTGGTTTCGAGACTTTTTACAGTCGTTGAAGGGGAAAAGGATTTTATTTTGTCAGAAGATGAACCAAAATTCGAACTATGAAAGAAATTACTCCACTGCTTTGAATCTCTCATTTACATTTGAGTAGCAGGTGTTGATTTTTGGGTGGATTGGATATTAAATGGATGAATAACTCTAGTTTTTTCTTCAGAAACACTTTTACTCTGGCTTTGTTGATCCTTCTCCTGATTACCAATTTTAGGCTCAACCTCATTTTGATGAAAGCTATTGCTCTTGTTGACTTCTGGGGCTGATGAAGATTCAACAGATATTTCTGGCAAATCTATTTCATTTTAGAAAATCTTGATTTCTATTCTCATTACCCAAGTCATCTAGACCAAGCTTTGCTGAATGTTGTGAGCTCCTTGAAAGATCTTCTTGATTTTCCATGACGGTGTGAAATAATCTTTTCTTTTTGCACTTTATTGAGGTTTTAGGAGCGAAAATTTAATTTTTTCTTAAATTTAATCCTATCACTTAATTTTATACTTCCAACCTATAAATAGCTCCAAAATCATTTATAACAGCAAAAGTGTCAGCAAGAGAGTCGAATTATTTCTTGTCTGAATGACTGACTATTTATAGAAAGAAAACTTAATGAACAGACAAATAATCAGACTCGTCGAAAACGAGAAATAGATGTAGAGTGAAATATTTTTGAGTTGAGTCTCGTCGAGTGTGGTAAAAATTATCCTCTTCATAAAGTAGATTTCTTCTAAATCTTTCCCAAAATAAATAACCTTTATGATAAAATCCCGTTTTCTGACTAAAATCCGACTGATTAGAAACAAAAATAGTCGAATATATATTTCTTTTCATAATCTTTGATTCTCTTAAAGAATGAAATTTTCTTACAAGACAGAAAAAAATTTATTGGCAAAGTCACAAACAAGATAAATTATAAATAATTATCATATCGACTTTCATTTGATAACAAAAAAAGTTTTTTCGCTTCGAAACCAAGTTTTTCACATTCTGAAGACATTCTAATTTTGAACAACCTCAAGGAGGTAAGGACTGAAAAAAAAACTGTTCAAAATAAAATTTCTAAGAACTGAAAATCCACGTTTCGCTGAAAGGGTTCTTTTGAGAGTTTTTGAATAAAATCAAATAAGATGGAAAAAAACTCAAGCCTTATTCTCTTTTAGAACTTTCGTGAATGAAATTGATTTTTCATTTTTTGTCAAATAGAAAGGTTTTGGCAAAGATTTGTAAAATTTCGTTGACTTTTGATTTTCAGAGAACATTTGAACTAACCAAAATCTTTGAATTTGACCATTTCTCATCACAAGGAAACTTCTAGATAAACGAGCAAAACTTTTTCTGCTTGTCAAGTCAAGTTCTTGATGAACCAGTGGTAAAATATTTTATAACCTTGGTTTTAAACAGTGAACAGGAAGAAAAGCAAAAACAATTCCTAAGGAACTCCCTCTTTTTTTTTTGTGTTTTTTGTGCATATTTTGATCGAATCTCCGTTTTCCTTTTCAAATTATTTTGTTGGTGACTTTTAAATTAATTTTTCTTTTGAAAGTTGCATATTGTCTCAAAACTTGGGGGAAAAGTTAAAGGGATTTACAAGTAAGCTAAAAAAAAAAGAGAAAAGATCGTTTCAAGATTCGAAATTTGGAGAGACAAATTTTTATTTTCCCAAAGATTCAACCAAAAAACCCGATTTTTTGAACAGAAAGACTTTTTTTAATATTTCTGATTCACAAAAAAATTCTAGTCTTTTCTTCTCAAGAAGGCCTGGATGAGTTTTTACTTTTCACCTTTGAACGATGAAGTCTGTGAAATTTTATGAGAAATGTCTACTTTTGCAAAATTGAAAAGACTTTTTTTTTTAACTTGGATCTAAAAACTCTCTTCTAAAGTGAAAATAAATTTCAAAGACAGCCCGCCCCACAAGTATGGCTGCTTGAAATATCTATTTATTTGACTTTGGGCTTCACTCTGATCAAGCCCATTCAACATTCTTAGGTTTTGAAAATTCCAAAAAAAAAAGAAATCATTTTGAGCAAAAAAGAGTCTCTCTCGATTAAACTCCAAAGAAGAAAGAAGCCTATTTATATTTCCAAAAGCTCCTGAGAATGATCTTTCTCTTTGAACTCTTGTTTGGAATCCATTTCTCTGATCCAAATCAAGATAACTTTAAATGAGATTGATGGTTTAATGCGAGTTGAATGCTCAGTTTATTTTCAATAAGAGCTAAAAACTTATGAAAAATTATGAAAAATAATTTGAATGATGATAGGAATACTCATCTCCTTGGACTGATGGTGGGGCCCTTGTTTTTCCAATCACAGGTTTTGGCAAAAATTTGACTTCAAATTGTGAAAAAGATTCAACTAAAAACGATATCTGGCCAGTTCAAAGAATACTGTCATTTCTCTCCAAAATTATTTTTGTTTTTCCGTATAAACTCCAGCCTTGTTAAATATTCTAGTCTGGTCCAGTTTTCAAGAGGTTTGGGCCACAGACAAATATTAAAAAGCCATGACAATAAGTGAATGCTTCCACTCTTTTTTTGGTGAAATGGAAAATAAATGATTTTTATGACAACATTCGTTGAAAATCGTCTCAAAGTCTTTTCTAAAACTCCTAGATCCTCTCAGTTTGGTTAGACATGCACATAGTTCAGAAATTCAACCTCCTTACAATCTGAAAGGAAATTTCCTTCGTTCAGATGCATCCCCTTGAACCAATTCTTTTTGGTTTCAAAAATTAGCAAATCAATCAACTTCTTTTAATTCGCATTTAAAAAAAACTTTTTGGATTACGGTAAATGTATTGTCACTCAAGAAGGTGAATCTGCCTTTTCGTCAAAATAATATCATATTTCATCAAGTGAGAGGAGAGAAGCAAAAACAAGGTACAAAATAATTCCCGCCAGGAAAATATCCATTAATCTGAACATCCAAAAATCGAGCCAAAATCGATCTAGAAAACTCATATTTTCCAGCGAATGAATAAGACCTTGGCTCGTTTCAGGACAAAAGTGTCCCTGATCTGAGGAGAAAAACAACAGTCTATCTAAAGCTCTCTGCAAAAATGTTAACAAAAAAAGACAAAAGAAATAAATTAATTTAAAATCGCCTGCTACTACTCCCCTTCTCCATATAAATTCTCAGCTACATTCCTCTAGATAAAAAGGTTTATTTCCTATTAAAAAAATCTAATCCTTGAAATGAGACACATTCTCATTCTGCTTGCTTTGGCAGCAACCATCCTCTCCTTGAATGCTTTGGCGATCACAGAGAACCCTTGCAAGCCTACACAGATCCACACTGCCCTCTCTCATGCCTACACTTCAGACTCTCAATTAACAAGCAGCCCTCTCAAGATTATCTTCCATACTTCCCAAGCATGCCCTGGGGCTCACCTTAAAGTCGTAACACCAAGCGGACAAAAGATCCATGTCAACTCCACCACTGTGGACAACTTTAGTACCAAATATCAAGGAACTCCTTACTCAACTTTCGTTCATGTCTTTGATTTGCCTTCTCTTCCCTTTGAACAAGCTTATCACTATACTTGTTTCTCAAATGCTCAGAACGGTGACCCAACTGGGCCATTCGAATTCTACTTGACAAGTCCTACTGCCACCAAAAACACCACCACTGTTCTCATGTACGGCGATATGGGCTATGGCTCAAGAACCTATAAAATGGTTGAGACAATCACCAACCTTGCCAAAAACAACTTTTCAAAGATTGCTGCTGTCGTCCATTACGGAGATATTGCTTACACACTCGAGGCTGACGGTGGAAAGCACGGAGATCGCTTCATGAATGGAATTCAACCAATTGCTGCAAGACTCCCTTACATGATTCTCCCCGGAAACCACGAGGTGCGCCAAAACTTTTCTAATGTTGCCATGAGATTCAGAATGCCCCGTCATGAAGTCTCCAAGAACCATCTATTCAGCTACAATATTGGCAAGATTCACTTTGTGCATTTTAGTTTTGACCTCTTGTCAGTGTACAACGATTTGCTCGACATTACCACTGATTTCCTCAAACAGGATCTCAAAGAAGCAAACGCCAACAGAGCTCACCGCCCCTGGATTGTAGTGACATCTCACAGACCCATTTGGTTAGCTGGAATGCCTTCCTATGAGAACCGTAAATTTGATGCAAACCACAATCCTGAGGATTGCATCCCCGAGTGCCACATCCCAGCCTACATTTACTCTGCAATCGAAAAGATCCTCTACGAACACAAGATCGACTTGTACATCGCTGGACATATTCATCACTACGAAAGAATGTTCCCCCTCTACAGAAAGAAGATCATGCCTTACAAGAAGCATGCTGGAGACGCCCGTCACCATTACATTGAGAATCCCCAAGCCCCAGTTCACATCTTGCAAGGATCTCCCGTTGCTGGCGTTGTTGCGGATGATACAAGCTACCCTGCAAAAGGTATTGCTGCCGCAAAGGGTCTTGTCAGCTCATTTGCTGCTATCCACGCCATTAATGGAACCCATTTGCTCTTTGAAAATATTATTTCCTCAACTGGAAAGGTGAGCGATTTCATGTACTTGATCAAGAAAAAGCCATCAAGCTTAAATATCAAGACTTTTATATAATTTGGATAAGGTAAAAAATCTTACAGAGTCAACCTAAAATTCTCTAAATTAATGAATTTTATATCCATAACAATCAATTAATATAAGAAATTTGAAGGGGATTGATTGTCTCCTAATTTTTACAAAAAAAACTTTCATAATCGGGCGAGAAATTTGAATTTAACGAAGTCAGATTTGAAAGAGGAATATAAAATTTTACTTGAATTCTTGCAATAATTCCTTGGGGGTTTGAGGAAAATTTCAAAGTTTCTTAGAGATTGTTTTGTTCAAGGATAGCTTGAAATTCACCTGAAAAAATCACTCTCAAACAATTTTTTTTAACAATAAATAGTTGATTTATTTTAGAGCATAATAAAACTCAGTTTTTCAGGAAATTGAGAAAGTCCTATTTTATCAATTTCAGGGTTGTGTTTTTTTCATTTCTTTTTCTGTTTGATGTTTTTGGAAATACCTTTGTTTATTTTCTTCCTTATTTCCCACTTCGACTTGACATTCTCTGTTTGCTTCAAGGTCATTTTTTCAAGAACTCCTTAATCGTGTTTTTGATACCTTTTGAGCACTTGATTCTGAATGAAAATAAAAGAAGCCTGGAAAAGTCAAGATTTCACAACTCAGATTCTTATTGTTTGCTTTGAATTTTCAAAGTCAATAAAATACGGTTCTTAGAACAAAACATTTCAATTTTCCATAAAATTTAGTTTTTTCTGGTGAATTTTAGTTTCTCTCTTTCTTTACTATTCTTTATTTATCCTTTCGTAAAAACACAATCTTCTTGTGCTCTGGATTTCAAATACTTGAGGGATTGTCAATTTTTTAATAAATTATCATTTTCATGAAAAAATAGCAAAAAAAGCAATTGATTCTCTCTTTGAAGGAAGATTGTTTGATTTTCTGAAATATGACTGTTGAAGTTTCAGCAGGTGGATCACATTTATTTTATCAGTGCTGGGTTTTCTTCAACTCGAAATTCAAAATATTTATTTTTTAGAGATTTACAAAAAACACCCAAAACGTTAGAAATAAAACTCAGAATATTTTTTTTTTAAACTGAAAACTTGATTCCTCATCGAAGTGAAAAAATAAAAATCATTGCGAAAAAAACCTTTTTTTCCTTTCTGTATTTCTTCTCCAAAAGGATTCTTCAAACTCTTGAAGAAATTTTTACAAGTTCTGATTCTTTTTAAATCGTCAAAATATTTTTTTTTTTTATGAATTGCTTTCAATCAATCTTGGAGTTTTCATAATTTTATTTATTTTAGCTTGAATTTACCATAGATAAATGATCTTTTCATGAGCAAAGCAACAATATAAATGTTTTATAAGTAAACACGATATTTTATTTAGCTAAAACAAAAAGCTGTTTGAGTTACTTCTAATTGCAAAGACGCAAATTTGGCCTCCAACAGATGCTTGAGCGACTTTCAAGTTGATATTGTAGGTGGGGGTGACAAGTCCTTGCTTGCTGATTGATTCAATGATGTAAACGATACCATTAGTTCCAGTGATTTGTTGCCCAACAACTGCTTGTAAATCGTCAATAGAAGCAGCTGAAGAGAAGGGGAAAGCAATGTGGGATGAAGGGCTCACAAGATTGAGTTGCTTGCAAATAGGATTATTATCCCAGCCTGAAGCCTGGATGAGCACTTGAGAAATGTTGGATGAATCTGATTGAATGACAAGAGACTGTTGAGGACAGCAGCAGTAGTTATTGCAAGTGTTATTAACTGCCCAGTTTCCGACCAAAGTCCTGGTTGGGAGTTCAAAGGCAAGAGTTGTGAAGCTCAAGCACAATAAAACGCAAACAACAAAGACTTTCATTTGATAAGATAATAATTGAAGCGAAATTTATAAATACAAATCTTCTTGTAAATTAAATTAAATATAATACTTGGGATATTTGCAATAAAATTTTAATGAAAAAAAATGTGAGCAAAACGACAAAACAAAAAATTATTTTGAATTTTCATTGGGAACCCGTGTTTTTGAGTTTCCTTTCGAAAGTCTTGAATTTGCGTTCTTGGATACAAGCAGAAGAAAAACTGAAATCTTTATGAGGATGATGAATTATCAATCCCCGAAGAATAATAGCATACAAGCAACAGATTAATTTTCTTTTTATTGTTTAAGAAATTTGAAATTTTAAAAACAGAAAAGCCTCTTGCTTCAATTGATGTTGAAAATTTTCCTTGTTTTGTTTGCCGTTCAGTTTTGCGCTGGTCAACAAGTTCCTTCAATTCCAACTAAGCCAATGGGCATATCAGTCGGCTCATCGACACCGAAGCTTCATATTGAAGGTTTCTTTGACCTTGCCAGCCCAGTCAGCTCTCAATCATTTACTGCTCTGTGGCAAGTGCTCCAGAACTTCAAGATAAGCCAAAATCAAGACCTCAGATTCACCTTTTATGTTTGGCCGCAGCCAGTCTACTCTTTTTCTTTCTTGCTTACAACAGGTGCAAGATACATTGCCAACAACTGCAAGACTGATGCAGACGTATGGAATTATTTCCACCTGGCATTTGACAACCAGAAAAGTTTCAGCAACCCTGCTACGTTAAACTCTACTTTCAATCAAGTGAAGCTCCAACTCGCAACATTGATCAGTCAAAATATGACACAATACACTCTCCAAAATGCCCAAGCTGGACTCTCAAGCTCTGCAAATGCCGACGAAGCTGATGACTATGGTGCATTCGGAAGATTCTGGGGTGTTGTGGTCGGACCAACCTATTTTGCAAATGGTATAATCATTGATGCCGGTGATGAACTCACAATCAGTTCTTGGACTTCCTTCATAACCCCTTTCATAAACCAAACACTCATTAACGAATAGGTTGATAAATATGATGAAATATTGACTTTTTCATGATTCTTTTATTAAATATAATAATACCAATCTCAAGATGAAAATATCAATTGAATGAAATATATTTACATATTAATTTCAAGCAGAGGAGTGTTTTTTCCCTCCTCTTCTTCTTCTTTGAAAATCATTTTTAGATTACTGTTTTCAGCAGGATACCAAAAATCAACAGTTTTCCCATCTGCTTGGACTTTAACTAAAAATTCTTCTCCAGGTCCAACATTCACAATTTGTTCTTGACTTCGACGTCCATTAATTAATAAATTCTGATTAAAATAGAGTTCATCATGCAATATTCCTTCTGTATTTGATTTATTGACGTAGTAGATTAAAAGGCTGTCCAGGTATTGATAACAGAAAACTTGAGCCAAATCATCCTGAAAAGATTTAATTAATGAGCCACTATTTCGACACAACTCAGCCAAGTTGCAATTCGAACTTATTGAAACAGAATAATCCTCATCATACTGGAAACAACTTTCTTCTCTGGTTTCTGGGTTCTTTTTGATTTTCCAAAGAATGATTTCTTCACTTCCACCCAGTACATTAATTTCTTCAAATGTCTCTTCTTGTGGAAGAAGAGGCTCAACGCCGTCTGAAAGTTGAATAAGGTTGATGCGACTGTGAAAGTCCAAGTATTTTTCTTTGTTTTGATATGATATAATTTCCAGGCCAAACTTTCTAACCTTCGAAATGTAAATTTCCTTCGACTCCTCGTATTGACAAACTTTGACTTTGGAACTCCTGACTTTCCCGTGAAGATAAGCCAAAATGAGATTTTTGTAAAGGTCTTGAATGTTGAAATTTACAATTGGTTCCTCTTTGAAGTGCACTTTAATACTGGAATAAGAAGTGATATTTATTGCGTGATAGACATTTTGGGCCCACTCCACCTCAATAAAAACGAGGTAGCTTCCTTTCTTGAGGTCTCTTCCAAGAAAGAGGCCTTGAGCAATGTCGTATTTTCCGCGAATTACTGAGGTTAATTTGCCCTTTTTCGTTTTTGCAAGGATCAATCGAACGTAAGAGTATCTGTATTCATCTTGCCTGAATCTAAAATGCCTTTTCACTTTCTGCTGAACGCCTATATAAACAAATCCAGGCTCAGTCAATTTCATTTTCACGACAAAGTGGTTTTGCTTTTTCTCTCCTCCCAGTTTCAAGAAAGAGAATCCATAGTCTATCCGCAGCTGGCAAGCAAAAACATGAAGGAAATATTTGCTCACATCTTCAAGTTTCATCCAAAAGATGCCATCTTTTCGATTGGGTTTATAATTTAATTGTTTCATGAGTTCAGGAGTCCAACAGGGCTGTCTATCGCTCCATTCTCCTTTCCATTCAAAATGTCCCCACGGATTTCGCAGCTTGACAATTCTCTCTGTGGCTTGTTCTGAAACTTGAACGATTTTAGCATCAAAAATAGCATAAGCATGGTTCGTTATCAATCCCAACTCTTTTGCATTTATGAGGGGATTATCATGGCAGTTTGCGCAAATTAATGATCCCTTTTCGAGATTCTGAGTGATAAAGCTCCAAAGCTGTTCTGTGAAGTTCTGATGACACTTACTTTTATATTTGAGAGACAAGACAGGTGCTCCAGTCAAAGCAGGTAGAGCTTCAGCGATGTAGCCAGAATGGACAGTAAAGTAGTGGCCATATAATTTAGCGTAAACCTTCTCAAGAAGAGAAACCCAAATATCATTTCCTTTGATGCGAGAGAAATAAGGAATGAGTTGATTTTTCTTTGTTATACAAGGAATGTAATCATCTATAATGATATTCTTCCACTCGCCTGAATCACAGATCCAGACAGAATAGCATCCTGTTGGTGTCACTTCTTTGGTCTCGAAAAGGCGTTGGACAAACAGTCTCTTTTCAGCCAAAACGGACAGAGCGCTGAGAAAATAGCAGTTTTTGAGTTTGCCCTGGTTCACATCATGAGGACCAATTTTATCACTACACAAGGTCAGTTTCTTTTGTTTATACACTTCTGCCAGTCTTTTCCATTGAATAGTTTGAGCTATCGGTGGGATTTCATTTTGGTTGATTGCTATGCAGCTTAGATGAGGCGGGAATTCTGGATCTGTAAAAGTCGTCCCTGTCGCCTTTAACACTGCCTCAATTTTCTTATACCCCTTCAAATTTGCTTTATCAATTCCTTTTATTGTCGAAATTTTCTGGTGAGTTGGGATTTCAATGATGTCTTCTTGTTCTTGTTTTGGGACAACATGATGGTGATTATCATTTGTGACTGCGACTTCAAAAGGGCCAACAAAGCCATCACTCTTGGAATATTCATAGAGCTGTTGAAGTTTCAAGACGTAATTTTGCACAAATTCTGAATCAAATTTCAACACAAAAAGTTCCTTGAGCTCGTTTTTTTGGTCATCAGGTTCTTGCCAGTGAAAACCAGGAGGAAAACTTTTTGCCAGAGTTTTGAATGAGGAAAGAATCTCCTGATAAAATTGTGATTTCTTTAATTGTTTCAACAGCCAAAGCAGGGTGTTGAGAGAGGTTTGGATCAGATACGACAATTCTGTTTTGCGATGGAGTACGAATTCAGTATAGTTCAAGATTGCATGAAAAACATCGATTTTCTTTTGAATGATGGCAGTCTGCAATATTTTTTGCCGCACTTCATCATTTATTAGCAAACTATTCAACTTTACATGATTAAATATGCTCTCATTTCTTTGAGCAACAAGAGTATTAAGTTCGGCAACAGATTCTTTGCAATAAAGTTCAAGGTTCAAAAGAATCTCGAAAAAATCTCTTTCTTCTTTGGTTGATCCCTCCATAAATGGATAAAATAAAAATTTATTTTGATCAAGAAAATGAAAAACCTATTTCTGAGAAATTCTGGATGTTCCCATTTTCTCAACTCGAGATGATCATCCCTCCAATTGTTTGTGCTCAAAATTCCTTTTACTTGAAGAGGTTAGTTAATTCAAGCAGCGTTGCTTTTTGGAATTGAATTTGAGATGCAGGTCTCTGGAAAACACTTGGCTTATTTCAGTGATTTAGAATTGAATTCGGGAAAGGGTATTGGATTGAATAAAAAAAATAATTTCCTCCCTGAGTTATTTTTCGTTGAAGGTACAAAGAGTTTCGAAGAAAAACGTCTCAAACTTAAAAATTGATAAAATTTTTCAATTTTTATCCTTCAACACAAAATCTTTTGAAATTTGGGGAAAATCAGTTGCTTTTGAATTCAACTCTTTCTCATCATTTTGCAGTTGTTTCAAATCAATTTTTTTTCCTCCAAATTTTTGTTGGATCTGCCCGAAATTCAATTCTTTCTTTGTAAACTTTCCTTTTGCCCAAAATTTTATCAAGCATGTTTTCGAAAAAATTCAAAGAAAAACCTTTCAAAATTTTCTTTCAAAGGAAATGAAGTTTCGAAAAAAAACTCTTTTCTGGTTTTCACTTCAGAAACTCACTGTTTTTCTATGCCAGATTCAAAAAATAACTCTAAATTTAAATTAAAAATGCGATTCTTCTGATCTATACCACTTTCAGAGAGTCAATACAAGATGCTAAATCACAACCCCATCAAGTTAAGGTTTATATATATCTTTTAGATAAAAGGAATAACGAGTATTAATTAAATAAAGAAAATATTCAGTTTATTCGTTTCAAACAAAGGATATACTATTTCAGTTATCAGTTAGATTTTTATTCAATTCATAATTATTCAAACAAATCCTTTGAAAATGACCACCACATCATATACCAAATCTTCATTGGCACGCCAAGCTGAGAAACTTTTATATGAAGATCCTCTTGCTTCTTCTGATTCGAGTTTGGAGTTTCACAGATCTCTGTCCCCAAAATTCAAGTCCAAGGATAGATCTGCCAAAAAGCGTTCCAGCACCAATATCGATGCATTGAACAAGAGTAGAGAAAGCAGCAGAAGATTGAATCAGACAACTACCAGCCGAAAATCTACGACCTCAAAGAGAATGAAATCTCCTCACGACACTTCAAAAATCGAAGATCTCTCAAAAAGTAGAACACTTGAGAAAAGATCAAACTTGAGTTCGGCAAGATTCGATGAGCTTGTCAAGCCCCATTCATGCCAGCAAGAAAAGTACCATCTTCGACTCAAGATCAATGACCTCGAAGAGACTTTGACCAAGCAAAATCAGAGAGTAAAAAAGTTGTATGGAAGAATGATTGAGAAAAGACAAGAAGTACAAGGTCTCACAGACAAGCTCATGGAATCTAAAAAGCAGGGTCTAGTGGTTTTGGAACTCAAGGAAACCATCAAAGCCTTGGAGACAAACGAGCATTCTTTGGTTCAAGAACTGGAGGAGCAACAAAAGGTTGCTAGAAACGCTTTGGACAAATTTTATGAGCTCCAAGATGAATGCCTTCGTGAAACTGAAAAAGCCAAAAGACTCTGCCAAGATCACTTTAACCAAAAATTGGAAGAGCATCAACTTCAATCGCAACAAAAAATGAGAAAATTGGAAGAGGAAAATTGGAAGCTTAGCAATAGAATAAGAGAGATGGAGACAATGGAAGAGATTGAAAGAACCAGGCAAACAATTGCTGTTAACAGCGAAATTGTGAACCTCAAGAATCAGCTCAATGATCGCACCCTTGAGAATGAAAGGCTCAGACTTGAAATCCAAGATTTGAAGCAAAACTTGGTCGACTCTGAAAGGGAAGCATCACTTGAAATCAAGAGTTTGAAGCACTCCCTCGACAACTTTATCCATCAAAACCGAAGCTTGAAGCAACGTGAAGAAGAAATCTATCAGAAAGAAATTCATGAGAAGAATTTATTGAAAAGAAAAGTGGATGATTTGCAAGATGAATTAGAAAACAAAAACAGACTTTTGCGTGAAAAGGATTTTGAGCAGCAAGAGCAACTTGAAAAGTTCACCAGAAAAGTCAGCAACCTTCAGGCTGACTTGAAAAAGTTGAACGACTACGAAGCAAGAGTTGATGAACTCCAAAAATCTCTCAGCATAAAAGACAATGAATTGGAACTCACCAAGAAATACTATAAAGAAAAATTGGAAAGCCGTAAGAACTCTCAAGAACAGCAAAAGAAAGAATGGACAACAATCTACAACGAATTACTTGCAGAAATAAAAAGTCTCAAGGGTGAGATTGAAAGTCTCGGCGGAGAAAATAGAAGACTGATTACTTCTATTCGCTCGAAAGAAAGAGATTATTACTAAGAAGAGAGGAATTTTCTAGGAAATAAGAGAAATTTCATATTTTTAAATGATTATTTTAGAAGATTTTATTTTGTAAACAAGTAATCCTTGAATTGAATTGATTCGATTCATATGCTTGTATCAATTCTGCACTATCCATTTTCACGAATGTAAATTCAAAATTTATAGAAAAAATTTGTCAATTTACTTGAATGAGAAGAATATTGTTGTTTTATCAACCAAAGCTCTTGCTAATTTATTTTATTTTAATTTTCAGACTCAAACTCAAACTCCTTGTGTCTCGATTGGCATTCGCTTTTCTTAGGTCATCATAACTTTTCAATAATGTTTTTTGGCAATTTTCTCCTCAAAAAAAATTTGGGGAGTTATTTCATGTTTTCAAAAACCTGAGAAATTTCTTGCTTTTCTTGATTCTCTTTCCATCCAGAAACATATGAATCTTGAATTTACTTGGGAATAAATATTCGTGATGGGATTTAAAGCCTTTTTTTGCGGCTCAAAGCCATTTTGGGAGGGTAAAGCCATTTTTCAAGCAATCGAATATTATTTTTAAAGAAAAGAAAAATGAAAAAAATTTTTTTTTTTGTGGTTTTTTTGTTTTTTATATATCTTAAATTCTCAACTTTATCTTCCTGTTGTATGTATGACCTGTAAAAAAAACTTATTTTTGACTTCTCTTTGCGATTGTTTCCAGAAGAGGAATTTTCTTCCACAAAACTGATTTCAGAGATAAATGAAAGGATTCTCAAGGAGTGAAAATTTCATATTTTTCTTTCTCTTTCTTTCAAACCCAAATGAAACTCTGTTTCAAACAGAAATCCATCATGTCTTTGAATCCAACACTTTCCCTTGACCTTTTCTTTCGAGAAAAATCTCAAGACTTTCTTTGAAACAAAAATTTTACCAATTTTTTTCCCGCTTGTTCAACTTCAATATGTCTAGTCCTTGAGTCTCAGGGACTTGATTATGAAGAATTGAGAAAAATTGAGCCCTCAGACCATTGTAAGAGTAAAATTAAGGGGAAGAGCAATCAAGAGAAAAGCCATTTTTCAAAGCCTCTGACTTTTAAATTTTAAAGCCACTGAAGCCCTGAAAGCCTTTGGGACCTCAATTCCTATCACTGATAAATATTCAAATTTCCCTTTTATTTTAAACCAAGAGATTGGATTCTTAAGTTTTTTTTTTTGAGAACAAAAATAACTCTTTCTTCATCTCATCGAGAAGTGGAATAACCCAAATCGTTCGGACTCGTTGATTTCCTTTTTTGTTTCTTTCATTTTTACACTTGAGAAATTTCAATTTACACCTCCCGTTGCAAATAAAAAAAAAAAAATGGCTCGAACTCATCAGTGATAATTTCGCAAAAGAAAAAGCATTTTAATTCAAGTTTTAGTAATAAAAAGCAGGAAGAATTCAAAAATTTTCCATTAAATTTCTTACAAATAATTATTATTATTTAAACAAACAAAAAAAACAAATAGAGAAAAGAATGGGTGTTGAATAAAACAAATCGACTCTGGTTGGTCATTGTTTGCTATTTAAATAAAAAAATAGGGCAGTCTGATTTTCAAGGTAGTTAAAAAAACACACTCACAAAAAATCTTCCCATTCATTCTCTTTATTTCAAGGCATTCCCGTTAGCAAAGAAACTGTAGAATTTTTGCAAACTCATATTTGATTCCAGATAGTAGTTCATACTTGGTGTAGAGCCTCTTTGATAAGTTCTGAATTTTGTTGATCCGGCATTTCCAGCAGGAGATGGAGTCAAGAAAACAGTCGTTCCCTCAGCAGGCCTTGAAACCTTTTGGCTTTTAACGTCCACAGCCATTTGGAATAATCGAGGAGACACATAGTTGCCAGGATTTTTATCTGTCAGAGCTCTAAAAAAGACTTAGCATGCATAAATAATCTCAGTATCCTTACCCTGGTGGAGGAGACTGCTGTTTTCTTGTAAAGAATTTTCCTTTCATCTCGTTCCTTTGAGGGACTCTTTTGCTGACAGAATTGACAGGATATTTGTTCACATTTCTTTCAATGTCAAGACTCTTGATAGCAAGCATGATTCCCCCATCTTGTCCTGTCCACAGAGGGTCATTAGCTCTTCCGAATGTTCCAACAACTCCGTTGGCAAGTTTCAAAGGAACTTTTTTGTGAAATCCTTCTTTTTCCATTCTACTTTCGAGGTATTTCAAATTCTCATATTTGGAGTAGTTTTTGAGGCCTTCAACTTCAAGCGTCATAGTTTTTGATTTTTCAAAAGCTGTCGAGTTGGTGAGATTTTGTGCAGGTTGAACTTTTTGTTCTTCACTCGGGCTTCGATAATCTGATGGAACAGCAGGTTTTTGTGCATCTTTGAAATTATTTGTTGTTCTTATTCTAAAATTCGTATTTTTATAGAAACCACCTTTGCCGTTAACGGTTGCACTAAACTGCTTTTGCTCAATTTCATCAGACTCCTTTCGGGGCTGTTGCTGGCCTTGTTCGAATCGATCAAAAGTCTCAGAGTCATTATCTTCATTATCCTCTACCCTCTCATCAATTTTTCCAAGATGATTTGGATTGTAAGATTTGTTGGGTTGGTAGCTATTCCCAAATCGAACTCGCTCAGATTCTTCTTCTGAATCTTCTGGAATCACTTTATAACTTGGATGTCCATGAAGAGCAGCAAGGTGTTGCATCAAGTCCTGGTTTTCATTCTCCACAGAATTATTGTCCTAAAGGCAAATTTTTAACGGAGAAGTTCAGAAACACTAAATTACAATTACTCCTTCTCCTGCAAGTTTTTCTGCTTCTTCTTCCTGAGGGGCTGCTGTGACTGGATTTTCAGCAGCAATAATAGATCGGCCCTGTTTGACAGGAGCAACTTTCTGCGCTGCTTGCTTGATTTTCTGCAAGTAACTGCTTTGAAGCTCCTTTGCCCTATTTGCTGAAGTTGAACTTCCTTGTCCAAAAATCATTGGTGGAGGTTTATTCAAATCCACTGTCTTTTTGCTATTTCTTTTCACAGCTATGAAGGAAAGGATTAATTTTGAGAAAAGCCAAGAACTTACAGAGTCCTGTCCACTCTTCCCACCATTTGTTGGCTTCTTTCATAAATTCCTCATAATTCTCTTCTTGTTCTGATGGATCATCGAAGGGGAAGATTTTGGTGTATCTTCCAAGGTTCTTTTTCTCCCACTCATCTCTTTCCTTTTGAGCATTTTCAAAGGCTGCTTGTCTTTCTTCTGGAGTGATTTTTATTTTTTTGCCAGTCAAAACTCTTTGTTGGAGCTCTGCTCTCTTTTTGTTTTTAGCTTGAATTTTATTCTCAACGGAAATATTCATCAGTCGAAGAGCGTCCTTGATTGCGTGTTTCTTTATACTTTTATCCAATGGTGTATCTGTCGTGAAACTTGGCGTATGATTTACTTCCAAAAGCCATGGCTTCAATTTATGATCCAAAATGATATCAAACCTTTATGAGAAGAGTTTATTAAAAAATATCAGAGATTGTTTGTTACCCAAGGAGTTCGAAGCACATATTGTTATAGGGTTCATCTTGATGACAAGATTTATATGTGTGAGCAAGGATTGGCTGGACACTACAAAAAGTTTTGATGATGATTTTTCTGATTTCTTTCCACAAAGCTTTCGTATCATGCCCTTCTTGTTCCAAGAGTTTGAAAACGGCTTTTATACTTCTTTTATGGCCTACATTATTATCTGCAGCAGATTCATTAAAGACGAAATTTGGGCTGTCTTTGTTGATAGCATAATTTGTGAGATGCATACAGACATTGTCCAAATTATCCCCAGTTGGAGCAATATACTCTTCGGTACAAAATCTCGCCAAGCCATCATCAAAAAGGAAAATTTTCAGAGGATCAGACCCGGCAATAAGGACGTAGATTCTCATGTCGAATTTAAGCTTTTCAATCAAAAAGGGCTTGTCCAAATATCTCTGCACAACAAAGTGCTCTCCAGGTTGGATCGACTCGAATGTTCTGGTGAGGAAAATACCTCTTCCTTGGCAACTTGCTTCCGGCTTAGCAATAAAAGTCTTCTTCTTTTTGTCAGTGAACTGCATTTTGAACTCGCCATACTCTGATGGAAGCAAAAAGGTTTGTGGGAAGAACTTGTAGCTTTCTGGGAAGGCTTTTTTCATTCTCATCAAGTTTCTTCCAAGATGGTTTTTTCTTGCCAATGAATACATGCCAGGGAAATGGTTGATTTTCTGATAAGTTTGCATTCTAGCAAGGGTTTCAGGCTGCACTGCATTATCAGTCCAAAACATGTCCCAATCAGTTGAGTCGGGATTGTAAGAGAGCTTCCAATTAAAGATCTTTTTGCCAACATATCTGACCACATCATATTGAGTGTCTATGGAGGGAATTTATAAGGATATGACAATAAAAATTGCGACAAACCTGAGACGTTCATAATGATTCTGGTTTTTTGGGGCTTTCGGGCTTTTTTGACATTCTTCTTTTTCTTCTTCATATTTTTTGACCTTGGCTCCTCTTCGCTATCTTCACTTGAAGAATCATCAATATCCTCATTCGAAGAGTCTGAGGATGAATCCAAGTTGGCAAAGTCCTCTTCTGAAGTGTTTCCCGAATCTTTGTCAAAGACATCCATTGCTAGGATGGAGAAAATGAATTATGGTTTTAATTATTTTAGTAAATTTTACTAAATTTTAGTCCAAAGGGCTTGTTTGTTAGAGTTTTCTCTGGTGAGCGAGAAGTTTGTGGGAATTAATTAATTAAACTAATAATTAACACCACACGCAGTCAGTCCTTCTAGTGTTGTCGCAAAAATCGCTCTCTTCTAAAGAAGTTTTTTTTCAATAAAGAAATCAATGACTTCGAAAATCGTTGAAATTGTGGAATCTCTCTTCAAGAAAGAAAGTCAAAAAAGTGCAATGAAAACGAGGCCCTCAGGTGCCAAAAATCCAAACTTCACTCAAAAATCTCATCTTTTTGAATGAGCAAAAGAAAAACTCTTTCCGAGACTTTTTAAAATGCCTTTAAATGTTAGAGAGTCTAAAATTCTCACTCGTCTGTCTAAATTAAATTTTAATAAGCTATTCCTGTAACTTGTGTCCTATACGAATTGAAAAGTCTCCTCAGCTACTTGAACACTGCTGACTTTGGGAATAGCAAATTTGTCACTCTTTGGAACGAATAAATTCTTTTTGGAAAAACCTGTTTTTGGCGGCAAATATATTTCCGAAAAGTTCTATTTGAAAAAACAAGGTAGCTCTGAGTGGTCAGGAAACCAGTTTGGTCTGATTTTTCCTCAAAATGCAAGAGCGCAAATTGTCAAACGAAAATGAGTTTGTCATGGCAGCAAAATGCTTCAATATTTTCTCAGTAAGGGTTTTAAAAATTAGCCCCTACCTTTATTCTTATTTCTCAACTCATTAAAAACCAGTAAAAAAATGGATGGGATCTTGGTGTTTTATTCAAAGAGATTCAAAGAAAAAAAAGAAAACAGGAAAATGGTGAAATTAATGTATGTCACAAATATAAAATAATACAAATTATCTATCTTTCTATTGGGTTGTTGATGCTTTTTCTCAAAGAAGAACAAACAATAGCAACAACAAAAAAACGAGTAAAATGATCTTGGAAATTATAATTCTTCAGTTTCTGGATTTTTTGGGGCTGGTTTAGCAGACTGATGCCGAGCTTTCTTGAGAGTGACATTCATCATTTGGCCAATCTTCATTCTGACTTTTCTTTCGACCTCACTTCAAAAATAATTATTATCATAGGAAAACTGGTTTTTCTACATCTTTGCTTTTGCCAAGACATCATTTTGTTCTTTAATGAGACTTAATTTCAAGGCATGAGCTCTTTCCTTCGCTAGAATTTGATCATGTCTTGCTTCCTAAAGATTGAATCAAGATTAATCCAAAAAGACATCAATTTACCTCAAGTCTTTTGATTTTTGCAAAATTCTCATTGTTATCAAGCATCTTTAAATTGTTGATTTCCCTTTTCAACAAAGCCCTTTTTTGCTTCTCTTCCTCATGTATATTCAACTGTTCCTGAGACGCTCTATGGCTAAGAATCACTCCTTTAATCCATTTGCTAAGAATGTTTAATTCAATTTATTCATTGGGTTCTCTCATACTTTTTATTTTTCAAAACTTCTTTATAATTTTCTCGTTGTTTTTTTTCTTTTTCAGTATTCTCTTCCGATTTCTTCGTCATTGTTGTACGCATAAATTTTCTCACAGCTTTTTTGTTGAATTTCGTATATTCCAAAAGAATTTGTTTACTTTCGGTGGTTTCGGATTTTTTGCATAATTTGTTAATGTACTTTGCTGTTTGCTCCTCTAATAATGTTTCCCTTTTCTGTTGGGCTCTCATCAAATTGTCTTGAAAGTTTCTTGAACTCTCTGATTTTCTAAGTGTTTGCTCATATTTCAGCTGTTCTAAATAATCTTGAGCCCTTTCCTCTTCTCTCTTCGTACTTTCATATAATTCCTTTCAATGGTAAGAAGTGCTGAATTCAGTCTCGGGATACTTGATATTCCATCTCTTTTTGCTGATGAGCCCTTTGAAATTTGTGAAGGAAGCTCTCACTATTTGTTCTCATCATTTGTTTTCGACTTTCTTCTATGACCACCAGACGTGTATGACTAACAAATCAGAAATATCCTCTCAACCAACCTTACTGGTCTTCTAATTTTTTATCGATTCGAGCTGATTTCTGTCGTAATTTTTTGTTGAATTCTCTTTTTTGAAGCTTGATTTCTTCCATCTTGTTCTGAAAAGCCTCATGTTTTTTCTTGTTGGCTTCAATCCTGTCTTTTTGTTTTTTTTCAAGGAGCTGCTTCTTTTTTTCATCTCGATCCTGTATTTCCTGTCGCAGAGCTTGCTGTTGTTGATCAAACTCAAGAATATTTTGAGCAAATTTATCAGCTTTTTCGAGATCTTTATTGATTCTTCGGACCCGGAATTTCAAAGCTTGATTTAGATCGGTATCAGGCTGTTCCAACCCCATAGTTTTTAATTGTCTCATTTCTCGGCCCCATTGACGTTGAATTTTGACCAACTTTTTCTGAATGTTTCCCATGACACTCAACTCAGGTCTTTAATTGATGATTATTCACTCTTCATTCACGAAAAAACTTACTCATTGGAATTACGACCAGAAATTTCCAACAGCTCATCCTCTTCTTCCAAATTAAAAGCTCTCACACCTGGATCTGCTCTTGGAGACTTTCGACTATCAGCTGCTGTTTCGCTATTATTATATTGTTTCAATCCAGAAGAAATCGAGTTCGATTTTGATCGACCAGTTGGTGTGCCCTGATAGCCAAATTGATTTAATTTCAATCTCTCATCTCTCTCATGACTCACTAATTTCAGACATTAGAAAATTTGTTTCCCAAAATTATACTTATTTCATTTGTCTTTTTCTCAACTTGAGCCATTCTTTCTATGATGATTTAATGATGAAATAAAGAAATAGCTTACCATTGTATCTTTTATAGTAATGACCGTAGATAAGATCATTGATTTCTTTTGGCTTTTTTGGATCATAAAGTTCTTCTTTTGTCCTGAAAAACAATCAGAAATGAGAAACAAAGCTCATCCCACTTTAAAGTCATGTCTTTAAAATCAAATCCGAGAATTTCACATGCTCGTTTCATCATCAGGATTTTCTTTGAATCATGATGCCCACGCTTTTTTGTAAAGATTTTGAGATTTAAAATAAAATACTCTTTTTGTAGTTTCCTTCGGGCGGGATGAAGGTTGGGGAACGTCAAGCACCACTTCATCTAATTTCGATAGACTCATCAATCAAGAAAGCAAAAAGTTTCAGAAATTAATTAAATTTTAATATGCCCATTTTTAGGTAAAACTTTGAGATTCATTAGCAGTTTCCTTAACAAACGTTAACAATTCAATCAGTACCCCCAATAATTCAATACAACGTGCAATTTGATCATTTTTCAATATGACGATATTGATTGAAATTTATCCGAATTATTCGTTTCTTTTTTTTTTCTTGAAATGTCAGTCATGTGTTTTTTTATGTTTTCCCCAATAA
>Ga0182738_1000901_pt1 | contig 39468 bp, 30 predicted proteins | sample eDN5th30CBELigMG_FD_128876 | JGI IMG/M metagenome (GOLD analysis project Ga0182738, IMG submission 128876) | Enriched Miracle-Growth compost microbial communities from Emeryville, California, USA - eDNA 5th pass 30_C BE-Lig MG (version 2)... ...
CCCAGGTAGAGCGTGACCGGTGCCAGCGAGGCGGTTTGGACGGTTTCCCGCCGGGGCACGTAGGCGATTGGCGAAAGCTTCTTCATGCCGGCCGTTCAGGGTACGGGCAGCGAGGAAACCTGGCCGTCACTGACCACCGCTGCGTATCTCCGTTCAAGGTCTTCAGGATTCAGTGCCGCCGCCGCCATCTGGACGGCATGTTCGGTGCCACCGGTGATCAACCAGACCGGCGGATCCTCGTTTCTGCGCATCGCCGCGACCAGACCCGCATCCGGTCCGTAGTCCTCGCCCGCGCTGCCGTCGGTTTTGATCCCCTTGACCTGCAGGGTGGGTGACGGACGACCATCCTTCCGCGTGAGCGGACCGACGCCGAACGTTGCGAAGACGCCGCTGGCCGCGGGTCCGCGATGTAGCCGTTTGAGTTCTGGGGTGGAAAGCAGATCGGGGAGGGTGCCGACGATCAGACGCATGTTCTCTCCCGAGTCCCTCAGAGTGACGCCGTCACCCTCGAGCTGCTTGGTGACCATGCGGCAGGCGGTCTTTTCACCCATGCAATCGACCTCTACCCCCCAGTCACGTCGGTCGTATCCGGTCGAGAACGGAGCCGGGTAAGCGCCGACCACCGCGCCGACTTCCATCGCATCGGTCCAATCGCGGAAGTCCCACCAGACGATGTCGCCGCCGGTGGTCGGGAATTGGGCCGAACCACGCTCGGCGACGACCCCGTTGACGGAAAAGAACCAATCGAAGCGCCGTCCACCCTTGGTGTCGCCGGAGAAGCCGTCGACCGTCTGGACGAAGTCGCCTCCATAAGTGGTTTCGAGATCCGACTCGCCATCGAGCATGCGCATCGCACTGCTCGATTCGTTGACCGGCAGGTCCGGCTTGTCGACCAGGACATCGGAGCCGTAGTCCCGGGTCACCCAGAGCGTCGCGTCCCCGGTGTCTTCGCCAGGGCCGAGCCCACACCCCGTCACGGCGAGGCCGGTCATGGTCAACCCGGCGAGCAACGCCGCCACCATGCCGACGGCCCGGGCAAACGAGCCCCCGGACCGTCGGCTGGTGACTGCACGGTTCATGCGGTCCCGATTACTTGCGGTGCTTCTTGTTCTTCTTCTTGATCGAGACATACACGCGATTCGACGGGATCAGGCTGCCCTGCCGGGCAACCAGGCGGGTCTTGCCCGTGATCTTCAGGGTGGTGTAGCCCTGAGCGTCGGTCAAGGCACCCTTGGCCCCGGAGACCTTGGCGTTCTCGACCGGGGTCCGTTTGCCGGCCGCGTCATAGGCGAAGACGCGAACCTTGACCTTGGCGCCCTTTTTCTTCACCTTGGCGGGTGCCTTGAGGAAGAGCTCCGACGGGATTTCTTCCCGCCAGGTCTTGGCGAGGTAGAACAGGATCTTGTCGCCGCGCTTCAGCTTGGTCGTCTCGGCGCCGGTGCTTGTCGTCTTGAAGTTCTGGCGGACCACCCACCATTCTTCGTTCTTGGCCATGTTGCCACCGATCCCACAGACTCCGAAACCGAAGTCACTGTCGGAGACCTTGAATGGCCGCAGCGCCTTGAATTTCAGCGATGCCTGATAGAGCAGGCCGAGTGCGGTCGCTCCGGTGACTGTTCGGGCCGGTCCGGTGCGTCCGCCCAGGGTCGGGCAGGCCGAGGTCGGCTTGATGGTCGCCGTCCCGGTCTTGACCTTCTTGTCGAAGACGATCTTGCCCTGGTGGGTGACCACCCGCAGGTTGACCGGGATCTTGTTCGCGGCGACGGCCGGCTGCGAGGCGAGGCCAAGCAGCAGCGCCAACCCGAGCAGCAGCCCGAGGGCGGGTGAGGTGAATCGATTGGTCATGCGTTCCTTTTGTCCGGCGGCCTTACGCGAGGCCGCTTTTTCGGTGCGCCATATGGCGCAAAGCCGGCAGGTCTTCGGACTCGGACGTTTTCGAGGAGGCAGCCTTCCCAGACCTTGGTCCAGTGGCTATGTGCCTTCAAGGACGTCCCTACCGCTGCGCGTCAGTTCCGGACTTGGACCGGATTCCCTGACCCCGCTGTGGGGTGCGACCGACTTCGCAGCGGATGATAAAGCGTCCTGATCCGTCGTGACCTGTCAAGATTCCGGATTCCCTTCCTCGCCCATGGACTTCTTCGTCGCCGCCCTACATAACCTGCCGCTCGCCTTCGGGCCGAGTTGGCTCGACCCACAGACCCTGATCGAGAAGTTCTCGATGATCGGGCTTCTGATCGTGGTCTTCATGGAGTCCGGGCTGATGGTCGGATTCTTTTTGCCCGGCGATTCGCTGCTTTTCACTGCCGGTCTGCTCTCGGCGACCACCGATGTGCTGCCGGATCTGTGGGTACTTTTGATCCTGATCCCGATCGCCGCGATCGCCGGCGATCAGACCGGGTACTGGATCGGCCGCAAGTTCGGCCCGCCCCTCTTCAACCGTCCCGACAGTCGCTTCTTCAAGCGCGAATACGTCGACCAGACTGCCGCCTTCTTCGAGAAACACGGCCCTCGGGCGATCATCCTGGCCCGTTTCGTGCCGATCGTGCGGGCCTTTGTGCCGGTCATGGCCGGAACTTCCAGGATGCAATACAGGACCTTCCTCACCTTCGACATCATCGGCGGCGTCCTCTGGGGCGCCGGGGTGACCACCCTGGGCTACTTTCTCGGCCAGGTCGATTTCATCAAGAACAACATCGAGTTCATTCTGATCGCGGTCGTTGCCTTCTCCGTGATCCCCGTCGCGCTTGAGATCCGCAAAGCCAAGCGCGAAGCCGATTCCCACCAGAAACCGGTTCCTTTTGAGAACCCGATCGACGAAGAGGGCGAACCCGTCCACCCGGTCGAGTCCGAGGTCTGACTCTCGCCTTTTTTCGGTCCATCTCGCGACCGCTACTGTTTAGGTGAAGGCAAGGGGTTCGATGAGGGAGATCAGACATCTGTTCGCAGCAGCAGCGGCGCTGGTGATCGCGCTGACCGTGGCCCCTGCTGCCCTAGCCGACCAGAGCCCCGCCGGCTGTGCGGGCAGCCCGCCGACCGTGACCTTCGCGAGCGAGACGCTCGACCAGCTCAAAACCCCCGTGCGCCAAGGCGACCCGGTGGTACTCGGCGCCCGGATCACCAACAAGGGTGAGTCCGCCTGCGACCTGAGTGAACTGAAGATCCGGGTCCGCCTCCCTGACCCGGATGGGACCCCTGGTGACACCTACCGCACCCTGACCAGCGGGGCTTTCCTAGCCGCCGGTCACGGGGTCGAGGGATTCACCGAGGCCGAGCCATATGTCGTCGATCTGGACGACGGTGTCTTCGAGGCCCCGCTCGAGATCTCCTGGCAGGCTCAGATCCACGACGGCGAGCAGAACAGCTCGGTGAGCGGAGAGGGCGCCCCGGTCAAATTGAGTCTCACTCGACCGCGGACGAACCTCGTTATCAAGTCATCCCCGGCTACCGGCACCTCCCCCTTGCTCGCCACCACCACCTACTCGCTGACCAACACCAGCCCCGCCCCGGTCGGAGACGCGGCGGCTCCAGGCCTGCTCCCAGACGGTGTGAATGGCCTTCGGGACGTGATCACCGACGCCAACTGCCGGTCGATCGTCTATCTCTCCGGCGATGTTGACCTCACCACCGAGCCCGGTCCCGTGTTGGACCCCGGCGAGACCTGGCGTTTCATTTGTGCCCGAACCTATCTGCGGCCGGGCACTTACTCGAGTCAGCCCACGATCACCGGGGTCAGCGATGCCGACGGCCGCCCCTGGCCCCAGCCGGCGGCAGAGACGGACCTCGCCCAGGTCAAGGTGCTTGGGCCGGATCTGATCGTCGACAAGAACCATCAGGGTGACCTCCTCGCTGGCGGAACCGGCGAGTACAAGCTGACGGTGACTAACAGCGGCAATCAGGCCACATCGGGCCAGGTCGTGGTCTACGACCTTCTCCCGGTGGGCCTGACCGCCACCGACATTTCCGGCGAGGGCTGGAATTGCATTTTGAGTTCGCTTTCGTGTGCTCGTTCGGACCCGCTTGGCTCGGGCCTTTCCTATCCCGACGTGACGGTCTCAGTCGGGGTTGCCGACAGCCCACCTGAAAGCGTGATCAATTCGGCCAGGGTGGCAGGCGGAGGCGAGCCGGCCGGCGCGAGCGGAAACAACTCTGACGATGACCCGACGACGGTTCGTGCTCCCGCCACACCCGATATGCCGACCAGCAACCGCTTCACGGTCGGCAAACCCAAGACTCGCAACAATGGCAGCGTCGCGATCCCTGTCACCGTGCCAGGTCGAGGAAAGCTGAAAGTTGACGACGCATCGGCTCCCGACCTGGTCCGCAAGGCCACCAAGCGGACCGGCGCCTACGGCAGCTACACGCTGGTGGCGAAGCTTCGGCCCCGGCTCTACCGGAAGCTCAAGCGAACCGGTAATACGCGCTCGATCAAATTGAAGATCACCTTCAAACCGACGGGGGCCAAACCCTCTTCGAAGCGCCGCCAAGCGCAGTTTCGAGTCCGCCAGAGCATTCGCTCGAGTTCCGAAATCGCGCCTCCGATCGGTCGCTCAGTCGCGAACTGATTCTCCCTGCAACGAGAAAACCCGCCGGACGGCGGGTTTTTCCCAAGTACCGCTACGGGGATTCGAACCCCGGTTTCCGGACTGAGAATCCGGCGTCCTAGACCCCTGGACGATAGCGGCGCGTGGCGGGCATTCTAACAATTAAGCAGCGGCGTCGAAGGTGAGGCGAGTCACGCATGACCGGATCCTTGCCCGGCCCCAGTCGATGCCGGGCCGGGGCGCCTTCAGACTCCCTGAGCCGGTAGAGTTTCGCCTCCGCGCGGCTGTGGCGGAACTGGTAGACGCGCAGGCTTCAGGTGCCTGTGTTCGCAAGAACGTGGAGGTTCGACTCCTCTCAGCCGCATCGAACCGATGAAGATCTTTTCCTGGAACGTCAACGGCATCCGAGCCGTCATCAAGAAGGGCGACTTCGGTTCGTTCGTCGAGAAGCACGACCCCGACATCCTCTGCATGCAGGAAACCAAGGCCGAGCAAGGCCAGGCCGAGATCGATCTACCTCATTACGAGGAGTACTGGAATTCAGCCGAGAAGAAGGGCTATTCCGGCACCGCGATCTTCACCAAGCCGAAGCCGATCGGGGTGCTGAACGATTTCGCCGCCGAGATCTCCGACGAGTACAACCTCCACAACGACTCCTACGGCGACCCTCGAGCCGAGGGCAGGGTGATCACCGCCGAGTACGACCATTTTTTCCTGATCACCACCTACGTGCCGAACGCGAAGCGTGACCTTTCCCGCCTCGAGCTGCGCGACAAACGCTGGGACCCCGCCCTGCTCCACCACATGAAGATGCTGGACGCCAAGAAGCCGGTCCTTGTCTGCGGTGACATGAACGTCGCCCACACCGAGGACGACCTGGCCAACCCCAAAGCCAACAAGGGCGAGCACGGTTTCACCGACGAGGAGCGTCAGGGCTTCCAGAACTTCCTCGACGCCGGCTTCGTCGACACCTTCCGCCTCTTCACCGAAGGCAACGGCCACTACTCCTGGTGGTCCTACATGTCCAAGGCCCGAGAAAGAAACGCCGGCTGGAGAATCGACTACTTCCTCGCCTCCGAACGCCTAAGACACGCCATCACCGGAGCCGAGATCCTGACCGACGTAATGGGCTCAGACCACTGCCCAGTCAGCATCGAACTCGACGAAAAAAGGCTCGCCGAAGTCTGACTCTGCACCACCCGCCGAACTCGCAAAAGTTGGCAATAGTTGCCAACTTTTCCGACTTCGAACCCGAATGCTCACGAAAAAGGGCGGCCCGGAGGCCGCCCTTTTTCGCTGTTGATTGAGGCAGTCTTACTTGACCCTGACCTTCTTGGTCGCACGGGCCTTGACCTTGCCGGATTTAGCCGTGAACTTGACGGCAATCTTCTTGCCCTTCTTGCCGCGGATCTTGACCTTGACCTTGACGGTCTTGGCCTTTCCGGGGGCGATGTTGCCGGCCTTGGCCTTGCCGCCGCGGTTGCTGGTAACAATCACCTTCTTGGCGGTGGCGGTGCCGTTGTTCCTAACGGTCACCTTGAAGACACCCTTACGGCCGTTCTTCACGGCATTCGGGCCCTTGACCTTGACACCACCGAGCTTAGCCTTGCCAGCCAAGCCGGTGCAGGGCTGGGTGGTTTCCGGTGAAACGACGGTGGTGGTCGGACCAATATCGCTGCCGCCCGGGTAGGTGCGCTCCCCAAGCTCGAAGACACCGTTGGTCTTCAGGGGACTACTGGCACACTTGGCCTGAACATAGTTCGGGTCCAGACCACGGGTGTTGACACCAATATCGGGGCGCTTAAGGCTGCCGCCCGGGAGATCCAGTTCGAAGTACTTGACGGCCGAGTCGTTGCTCAGGACCGGAACGGCAATGTTGAGGACACCAGCCTTGAGGGTGCCGTCCATAAGGATGCCCACGTTTGTGGTTTTCGAGTAGCCGTAGATCTTGAGCTTGGGCTGGCCGCTGTTGTTCTTGCCGGCGTTGAACACGACCAGGATGGGATCGCCGATCAAAGCCGTCGGTTGATTGACCTTAGCCAAGAAGATCGCGGCTGTCCCTGTGCCGACTACGGACTTCGAGCAGGACGAAACGACACCTGATGGATCAGAAAGGTTCGACGAAACGCTCAGCTTGCTGTCGGGGCAAACTGGGGTCTTCGAATTGTTCGGCTTGAAGGTCATACCATTCGGGAACGTGACCTTGACGTTCTTCATGGGGTTGACTTTGAGCGAAGAACTCGGGGTGTTCACCTCGGCACGAAGCTTCAGTTCGGAAGCGACTTGCGCCTGCTTGTAGAACTTGCCGCCCTTGGCAGTCAGGTTCGTGGTGGCAGTCACCGTCTCGTTCGCCGCGTTCGCATTTGCAACCAGCGCGAGGGGAACGACGATCGCGATAGCGAAGGCTACGTATTTCTTCAGAGATTTCATTCTTGAGCCTCAATCATGTGGTGTTTGGAGAGAGCAGACGAGCCGGCACTGTGTGCGGCCCGTCACCTTTAAATACCCCCGGATTCGGCTTTGTTTCGCCATTTACCAAACCTTTAGGGTACCCAAATGTGAGAAACGGCTGAAGAGCTTCGAAAGCTCTCCAGCCGTCACTTCCTAGCGATGGATCCTATCGAGTCAGCGGCGAAGGATGCGGATCCTCGCAACCGCCCTGGCAGCGGGGCCATTTCGGGGCTTGAGCCGGAAGACGAACTTTGCACGACTTCCTTTGCGACCGGTAACTCGTACTCGGATTTTCGTCCACCGCGTCTGACCAGGAGAGATTTTGGGCATCTTGGAGCGTCCCCTCCCACCGCCGGAAACACGCACTTTCACGCGGCGTGCGATGGCGGTGCCGGTGTTGGTCACACCAATCTTGAAGATTTTCCGGGCACCTCGCCGGCTCCGTCGCGGACCGCGTGCACGCGCCTTTGAAAGTCTTGGGTGGCCGCGCAAACCCGTGCAGCGCATTGTGAAAGGCGTCGCGTCGACTACCGTTTCCGGTCCTATCTCGGCACCTCCCGGGAACGTCCTCTCACCCAAGGTGAAGGTACCTCCGGTTGTCCATTTCCCAGTCGAGCATTTGGTCCTGGCGTAGGACGGATCGAGCCCTTTGATTGTCTTCGTCCCGCCATTTCCGTCATCTACCTGGATGCCCGGTCCGGGGATGCTGAGCGTGAACTGGGCGGTAGCGGAATCGTTGCTCAGCACCGGGATGAACACATTTTGAATTCCCTTTGGGGTCAGTGACCCGTACATGAGGATTCCGTAATTCGTGGTCTTCGAGTAGGCGTAGATCTTCATTTTTGCGTTTCCGTGAGAATCTCGCCCCGCGTTGAAGATGATCAGCTGCGGGTCGGCGATGAGTGCCGTCGGGCTGTGGACCTTCGCAATGTAGATCTCAGCGGTCCCTGTTCCGATCACTGATCGAGGACATAGGGCGACAGTCGCTTCTATCCCGGCCGCCAGATTTGACTGGTTGCTCAACTTGCTGTCGGCACAAATCGGTGTGCGCCTGTTGTTCGGGTTGAATGTGAGGTCGGTCGGGAACTTCATCATTGCTCGCTTCAACGGGTTGACCTTGGTTGATGAGGCAGGGGTATGGACCTGCACCGATAGCGACATGCTGGCCGGGACTCGCTTCTCCCTGTACAACTTGCCGCCGTGAGGAACTACTGAGTTCTGGAGCGTGATGGTCTCGCCTGCTGCTGATGCTGTGCCAGGGACCGCGATTGCCAAGGCGACGATGATCGCCATCGCAATGCTGAGCGGCTTGAGTTTGCTCATAGGATCTCCTTTCGACTCCCTCGACGGACCTGCGGCCTTTGGCAACTGCCTACCCGATCGATCGAGTTCGTACGCTACGCCTGTCTAAACCCCAACGGGTCCGAACCGATTCGGTCCGGACCCGTTCGATCAGGCGCAGGATGCTGCCAGATTTGGATCAGTCAGCCCCTGGCTCCGTGGCATCGCTTGGCGTATGGCGCAGCCTTGACGACGGTCGATGGACCGATTGGGGTTCCTGACGGGTAGGTCCGCTCACCCAGCGTGAACGTGCCGCGCGTGACCCATTTGCCAGCAGAGCAGCGGATTCGTGCGTACTTCGGATCCCGGCCTTTAATCTTCCTGCCGTCAGCCTTGATTCCCGAGCCAGGAATCGCCAGGACGAAATTGGCAGTGGCCGAGTCGTTGCTCAAGACGGGTACTGCGACGTTGATTACGCTCTTTCGATTCAAAGCGCCGCGCATCAGAATTCCGACGTTGGTCGTCTTCGAATAGGCGTAAATCTTCAGCTTGGCGTTGCCCTTCTTGTTCTTCCCAGCGTTAAACATCACCAATTGAGGGTCGCTGACAAGCGCCGTAGGCTTGTTCACCTTGGCGAGGTAGATCTTGGCAGTGCCCGTACCGATGACCGACCGCGGGCATTGTTTGACGGTCGCAGCGACCCCCGCAGAAAGGTTCGAAGACTCGCTAAGCCGCTTGTCGGTGCAAACTGGTGTGCGCCGATTGTTCGGCTTGAAGGTCAGGTCACGCGGGAAGCGGATGACGGCCCGTTTCAGAGGAATTACCTTTGGCGAGCTCGCGGGTGTATGTAGCTGCATCGACAACCTCATCCGAGCGGGAACTCGCCGGTGCTTGAAAATTTTTCCGTGGAGCGGTGTCACTGCGGTCTTCACGCTGATCGCTTCACCGGCAGCGGACGCAGTTCCCGCGTTGGCAAGGGCGAACAGTGCCGGCAGGCATGCCAGGCCTATCCATCCGTTAATTCGCTTCGGGGTAATCACAAGAGCCTCCTCGAGCGGAAATGCCCCCAAGGGCAAATCCTCCTTCGACGGACTTGGATTACCCGACCTGCAACTTCCTAACAGAATCTTTACGAATCGTTTTGGCTGCGGTTACGCGAAGGGTGAGTTTTCGTTTTCCCTTGCGACCGGATGCCTTCAGTGCAAGTCGTACTTTTCGAGACGAACCTGGAGGCAATTTTCCGATCCTCAAGTTTCCCCTGGCAGCCCCGAAAGCTCGCAGGCGAACCAATCTCGCGGTCGCAGTCCCCGAATTTCGAATCGTCGCGACGAAATGCGCCCGGCGACCGTGGACTATGCGCCGCGGCCCCCTTACCTTGTTGATCCCAAGCCTGGCTTTCCCTCGGCGCCCTTCGCACGAAAGCTCATAGGGATTCGACTGCAGATGGTAACCCTCGCCGATCGACGCCCCACTGGGAAACACCCGGTTTCCGAGTAAGAAGTCACCGGTGGCGCGCCAGGCACCGGTGGAGCACTTTGCTCGCAGGTAGGACGGGTCCTGACCAGCAACAGTGGCGGTCGCTCCGGGGGACGCCGTATCATCAGCGTCAATCGGATCTCCCGGAATTCCCAACGTGAACTGACTGACTGAGGAATCGAACGGAAGTACGCCGATGTCGATCTTCAATTGACCGTCGCGCGCAAGAGTTCCGTGCATCAGAAGTCCCGTATTTACGGTCTTCGAGTAGCCGTAGATAGTGATTTTTGGACGGCCGGTCCCGTCCCGACCAGCGTTGAAAATAATCAGCTTCGGGTCGTGGATGGCCGACCCGGGCGAACTCTGCTGCGCGAGTTGGACGACTGCGGTCCCAGTTCCGACCACCGACCGGGGGCAAAGGCTCACTACGCTCGCGACACCGCTGGCTAGGTTCGATTGCTCATTGAGCTTGCTCTCCGAACACGTGGGGGTTTTCTTCGGGTCAGGAAAGAAGTCCATGTCCGCTGGAAATGTGACGTTCGCGCTCTTCAGGGGAGTGATGAGCGGCGTCCGCGCAGGAACGTTGACTGTGATTGCAAGGCTCGCGTCAACGGGCCGGTAAACCTCTCGATAAAGCGGTCCCTCGCTTCGATTCGCGGCCAGGGAAAGACCGATCGTTTCATTCGCGGCCATGGCGGAGGAAGCTCCGAGTGAACAGAGCGCCATAAGGAAATAGACGAGTACCAGTTTTCGCATCTTCGTACCTGATGAAACCGAAAGAAAGAGGGCGGCCTGTAGGCCGCCCTCTTTTTCGAACTCCGATCAGCAGGAGAGTCCTACTTGATCCTGACCTTGATCTTGCCCTTGGCGGTCGCTCCGCCCTTGGCAGTGAAGGTCAGCGTCTTCTTGCTGCCCTTGCGGCCGGTGACCTTGGCCTTGACCTTGACGGTCTTGGACTTGTCGGGGTTGATGTTCCCGGCCTTGCCCTTACCGCCACCGGTCGAGGTGACCTTGACGCCCTTGGCGATACCGGTGCCCTTATTGGTGATGGTGACCTTGAAGGTGCCCTTCTTGCCGCGTTTGACGGCCTTGGGTCCCTTCACCTTGACCGACAGCTTCGCCTTTCCGGCGCGACCTGTGCAGTTCTGCTTGGTCTCAGGCGAGTCGACGGTTACCGACGGTGTCGTGTCAACTCCACCAGGGTATGTGCGCTCACCGAGGACGAACTCGGAGTTCGTCAACAGCTCCCCGGATGCCGGACAGGTGGCCGTGACGTAGTTAGGATCAAGTCCGCGGGTCTTGACGTCGATGTCGGGACGGTCGAGCAGCGGACCCGGCAAGTCGAACTGGTAGTACTTGACGGCCGAGTCATTAGAGAGAACCGGAACCGCAACGCTGAGGACACCGTTGATCAGGGTGCCGTGCATCAAGATTCCGACGTTGGTCGTCTTTGAGTAGCCGTAAATCTTGATCATGGACCGGCCTTTTTTGTCCTTGCCAGCGTTGAAGATAACCAGGATCGGGTCTCCGATTAGTGCGGTGGGCTGGTTGACTTTGGCAAGGAAGATCGCCGAGGTGCCGGTCCCGACGACCGAGTTCTTGCAAGCCTTGACGACCGCCGACGCATCGGACAGATTCGAAGAAACGCTCAACTTGCTATCGGTGCAAGGCGGGGTCACCTTATTGTTGGCATTGAACTGAACACCGTCCGGGAAGACCGTCTTCGTGTGTTTCAGAGGATTTACCTTGAGCGATGACGGCGGAGTGGTGACTTCCGCGCGGATCGTCAGGTTCACGGGAACTGGTTTCGCCTGATAGAGCGAGCCGCTCCTCGGGGTGATTTTGGTGGTGCCTTCGACGGTCTCGTTCGCCGCCTGGGCCGAGGCGACGACGGCAAATGACGCCATTACCGCCGCAACTATGGCTACAAGCTTCTTCATCTGGTCTCTCTTCTCTCCTGTGGATTGCACGTGGATGCACCTCGTGAGCTGCTTCCACTCCCTAACCGGTCGCAGCTTACATGAACATGAACCCGGATATTGCCCGTTTGTTGCGCCAATGAAACCTGATTCGCTTCTGCCCGTGCAACGAATCACTTATTTGTCGCTTACCAAGCGGAAATTTTGCCGTCTTCCGTTGCCGGGATCGGGGAAGATCTCCCGACCTTGTCCCTCCCGCGTTCAGCGCTGGCGGAAAACGTGCAGGTACTGGGTTGCTGGTTGTGACGAATCGCCGATCGGCGTGTACGGCGCCTGCTGGGTGCAGGGCGGCGCCGCGACGAAGTCCGTCTGATTGGCACCGACAACAGGACCCAGGACAGGATTCTGAGTGGTCGTCATCAAGTAAGTGATGGCCCTCGTGTACCAGTCTTCCTGCTGAGCGGTGCTGAATCCATACCTCAAGTTCAAGCCAAACTGCGCCTGCTGAACCGGGGTAAGCGCGCTCCATGGCGCGATCGTGGCGTTCACGCTACTCGCACAGTTCGCGGAGGAGAACACCTTCATGCCGCCGTCCGCGAAGTCGAAATTACCGCCCGGAGCGGTGTAGGGGTTCACCCGTCCCGAAGACGCTCCGCCGCCAGGGTAGGCCGTGTAGGTTTCCGGGCCGAGACGGACACCCGCTCTCACGTAATGCCCGCCACCGATGATGCTCGGCTGTGTGGCTGATGCCGCATTGCCCAACAGGGCCGGTATTTCCTTGCGGTAGAGACTGGCGGTTTTCAGCAGGGGATTGAACTCTGCGAGATAGTCGGGCAACCTCGCTAGGAGCGTAGGCGCGTCATCGTCCAGGAAGGAGCGCAGCGACGGGAAAGCCTTGGGTGCCTTGCGGATGACGGGTCTCAGATTCCGGTAGAGCCTTTCGCTGACCGGTGCCAGCCTGGCCGATGCCTTCAAGGTCGGCGAGAGCTGCTCCGCTACCGGAACCAGTTTCCGGACGACCGGCGTTGCGAAATCAGAGAACCGGCCCAAGCGATCCTGAGTCAGTCTCGATTCCCGCAAGAAAGTCGGGAAGACACGGAAGAAGTCCTTGAGTTCCTCATCCCGGTCGGCCAATGTCTTGAAGACCGTGTCCGTATTGCGGATCATGCCGCTGAGCTGGCCTTGACGCTTGCTGAGCGCATCGAACACGACCCCGGTGTTCTTGATCAGCTTGGAGACATCCTTGTCCTGCTCGTTCAGAACCTGAAGCACATCGGTCAAGGAGGTGAGTGTGCCAGGCAGTACGCCGAGGGTCTGGTTCAGAGTTGCGCCGCGACCATCTATGGCGATCGAATTGTCGATTGCCCCTTGCATAAACGCCGCCCTGGTTTTCTCGTCGAAGGTGCGGAAGATCTCGTCAAGCTGGACCGACTTGGCGACCTGGGCCGGTGGAAGCTCATCGCCGTCCTCCAGCATCCCGTCCCGTTTGTCGCCCGGGGTCAGCTCGATGTAGGCCTCGCCGAGCAGGCTCTTGGCCCGCAGGATCGCCCGGGTGTCTTTCGGGATCGGCGCATACTCCGGCTCGAGGTTCAGTGTGATGATGGCGGTTCCATCTTGGTCGCCCTTGCCGAGGTCGATCGACTTGACCCGTCCGACCTCCACCCCGGAAATATCGACCTCTGATTGCTCGGCGAGTTGCCCTACTTGCGTCAACGGAAGTTTGACTTCGTAACCGCGTGCCGCGAGCGGGGTTGGCCCACCGAATGCCACCCAGACAAAAAGCAGCAGCCCGAAGCACGAAAGCGCGAAACCTGCGATCGCGATCATCTGTCCGATTGAAGGGGCCTGTTTGTTCACGGTGAGCAGATTGCAGTCGGGGGTGGAAGCTGGTTGAGACGGTATGCCGTTTCAAGCTGAATGTTGTTGGCAAAGACGCTCTCGGCCACATTCGCCGTGCCGCAAGTCAGCATGTTGACGCTCCGACGCACGAGTCCGAGACCGTCCTGGAAGGCGACCGAAGCATTGAAATTGTGATTGGCCCAAGGCGCGTAGAAAAGGAAGCCTTCGGCGTCGCCCGGCGGGTTGTAGGCGAGCATGTTCAGCAAGGCGTTCAGATGGGTGAACGTCCCCTGCAACTGCGGCGTGGTCTTCTCGCTAGCCCGACTGGTTTTGCCCAACTCCCGGAACACGGGCTGCGTTTCGCGGGTGAACGGTCTGATGTCGTCTCGGACCAGGCCCGTCGTATCGGTAGCCAGGCGCTGCACGGACTTCAGGGAGCCCTTCAGGTGTCGGGCCCCCGGAATCAGGGCCAGAAGTGTCGGCCGGGTGAGCTGAGAAAGCTGATCAGATTTGGCGAGGTTGGTCTTACCGGCATCAAGAGTTGACGGGAACTCGCGCAGTGCCTCCCTCAAGGAGGCTTCCTGAGCCGCGTAGTTGGCCAGGTTCTCCTTCGAGTTGGTGATGAAGTCCGCCACCACTTCGCCGTTATCCCCGAGTTCCTTGGCCACCTCGCTGAACGAATGAACCCCACGCGCGATGTACTTCCGGCGCTTCTCCAGTGCACCGTTGATTCGAGCTGTGTAGGTGGCAAAGGGACCGAAGCGGCGCAGGGCCTGGGAGAGCTCGGGGCCCTTGTTGTGCAGTCCCTCCCCCGCGCCGTTCAGCAGCAGGACCAGGTAATCCTGGGTGTCTCGGTCGAGCGAGGCGAGGATCTGATCCATCTGCACGTTGGACATGCTCTGGGAGACCGGGAAGGTCGTTCCTTCAGGCGGGGTCGGTCCCTTGGTGCCGGGGTCGATCTCGACCACCATGTCACTCAGTCCGGTCTTGGGTCTGAGCAGAAACTGGGCGTCCGGGTGGATCAAATCCTTGTATTCGGGATCAATGTCCAGACGAACACGGGCGACCCCGTCCTCCAACGTGGAGGCACCGACCTTGCCGACGTTGATACCCGCGATCACGGCGGCCTGACCCTGGCCCGGGGTGACTGCTTGGGCCGTTTCCATCTCAACATTTATCGAGTAGAAATCCTGGCCCAGAACCGGGATCCACGACGGCAACGCGGCCTTTTGGTTGGCGAGGATGAAGAGCAGTACCGCAAGCGCCACCACGATCATCCCGGTAATCGCGAGGAAGTCCTTGAAATGTGTCTTGATCGCGCGTTTCACGGGTATGCCACCGGGCTTGGTGCTCCGGGGCCCGCCATGGGCCCGTTGAGGTCAGGTATTTGCTGCTCACTGCAGAGCTGGCTCTTCACCTTCGGGATCGAATCGAATCCCGGCGCAAGCGGCGATGTGCCGAGTGGCGCCGTCTCCAGCCTGCCGTAGAGCGTGTTCTGATCAGGATTAGAATCCTCCGGGTTGGCCATTTTGACCGTGACCGGACCGCCTCCACCCTGGATCCTGGCGAAGGAGCCATTGCCGTCGAGTCCGTTCGAGCTGCCCACCGTGCTTACTGCCGCATAGAACAGCTCACGCGAAGCTGGCTGTCCATTAGTGAAGGTGCCGTCCTGAATCACCTGATCTCCGGTGGGGCTAACTGTGTCCGCGATGCAGAGGCCAAAGTTGCGGAGCTGGGGCAAGAGCTTGAGTGTTGCAGCCGCGGACCTGGCCGCCGCCGGTGTCGACCGCTGGATTATCTGCGCCAATCCGGCCAGCTCCGGCTTGGTCAGGAGCCTCTGCAGCTGCCGCAGGAACGGCCTGGTCACCCGGATCGTCCTCGGCAGTTCGTTCAGGCCAGGTGTCGAGGCTATGGCGAAGCCGCGCAATGCCGGCAGGCTTGCGTTGAGGCTAGTCAGTGCGCGGCGTGCGACGACCAGAGTCGGGCCGAGCTTCTGGATAGTCAGACCAAGATTCTCCGATTCAGCGGCCAATGCTCCGGTGAAGGTAGCGAAGTTTGTGACGAATCCCTGGATGTCATCGCCACGCTCGTTCACGGCGCCGGTCACGCGAGCGAGCCCACGCAGAAGGTTGCCGAGGTCATTCCGCTGTGTGCCCAGGGTGGCCGCGTTGACGATCGCGGTGCCACGGGCCGCGGTCTCGCCGCGGCGATACGCGAGGTTCAGCGCTTCGCCGCCACTCAGACCCTGCACGAACGGTTCGAAGGTCAAATCTTGCTCGGCGGTCGGCTTCGAATTCAGTCCGGTGCCGAGGCTTTCCAGTAGCCGCTGGATGTTGGCCCTTTCCGGGGTCTGCAGGGTTCGCAGGAGGTCGCCGACCTGCACGCTGGTGGCGGTGTTGCCGACCGGGATCATGCCGTTGTCCGGCATCTCCTTTGCTTCCGGCGTGCCCGGGTCGAGGTCGATGAACCAGTTGCCTTCCAGGAAGAGGCGGGGACGGATCTGAGCGGCGGCGTCCTCGCGGATCGGCCGGCCCTCATCGTCGACGGTGAAGGTGACGACGGTGTTGTCGCCCTTCTGTTCCAGGCTCGTGACCTTGCCGACATTGACGCCGGCGATCCGAACCGGGGACTTGACCGCGATGTTGACCGCGTTGCGGAAGGTGGCTTGGACTTCATAACCAGGGCTCGTAAAGGGGATCGTTTTGGTGAAGGCCAGCCAGAGACCGACCAGTACGAGGATCACTGCCAGCAGCCCGAAGAACAGCGGGCCGGGTCCGCCCCAGTTGCGGAAGAACTGCTGGTTGTAGCGGCTGGGCTTGCGGTGGTCCCGGGTCATTTGGTCACCCAATCCAGCTGCTGCTGGGTCTGCCCTTCGGTAAGCAGCCCCTGATCTCCAGCAATGTTCCCCAGTTCTACGGCGTTGTTCCACCCACCCGTAAACCAGTCCTGCGGGAGGTTGCCCGGTTCACACTCACGGGGAGACTGACCTGGAGCTGCCGTGTTCGGGTAAGGGTTCGAGTGGAGGTAATTCTTGTTCGGCGCACGGTCACCCTCGGCTTCGGGCGGGATGAACTTTTGACCATGCGCGTAGGTGGCTGCCGGGTTTCCCTCAGCGTTCACACCAATCGGCGGAAGAACACTCACGGCCCTCACTTGGTTTCCTTCGTCCGTATGACCGTTGGTTGCTGAGGCGACGTTTCTGAGAAGCAGATTTATGTAGTTGCAGACGTTCTGAGAAGGAGTGACCTGGCGCAGCAGCGGCGTGAGAATCTCGTTCGTCCTGATCAGCGAGTTCAGTCCCTGATTGTTCGACGCACTCTCACCGAATCGCCTAAGTGACCGTGCCGTAGGAGCAAGCTCGTTATAAAGCTGAGGAGAGGAGCGAAGGACCGGAATTCCGATATCAAACGAGTCGGCGACCACCGGCGCGCTCTCGCCCAGAGCTTTCGCACCAGGCCGGAAGGCGCGCATGAAATCCGTTGATGCAGCGAGGAACGAGCGGATCGTTGGGCCGTTACGAATGATCGCCAGCTCGCTCCCGACTCCTTCGGTGATCGAATCCTGAATATAGGGTCGTGCAACTTCGGCAAGCGCGGCAAAAGTCGTGTCGAGCTGGACAAACATGTCAGCCTGGGTCTCGGCCACCGGGGCCACTTCGGCCGCGGCCTGGGAAAGGCCCCTTACGAAGCCACGAAGGTCCGTCTTCCTTGAAGCGAGGTTCCTACCCACCGGCTCGGCCAACCTGAGCAGCGGCGGCAGATCGGCCAGGATCTTGTTGATGTCGGCGCCTCGCGTCGCGAGACCGCCGCCGTACTCGGCCAGGTTCTTCTGGATCGCCTTCCGGACGGGCTTCTGGAACATGTTGAACCACTGATCCATGTCCACCGGCTCTTCCGCCTGAGATTCAGGCAGCGTGCCGCCTTCCTTCAAGCCTTGATCGGACTTCCCTGGGGTAAGCAGCAGATACTTGAGACCCATGGCCGAGCGTTGCCGGACCAGAACCGTCGAGTCCTCGGGGATTGGCTGAACGCTTTTGTCAAGCTTCATCGTCGCCAGGGCGATCGAGCGGCCGTCGTCAAGCTGTTCTGCCTTTACTTCACTGATCAACCCCACCCGTACTCCGGCGATCCGGACTTCGTTGCCGGATACCAGCGACGCAGCCGATGGCAACTCAGCCTTGACCTCATAGGTCGGGACGAAGGGCAGGCCCTTGTTTGCGTTGTAAGAGAAGAACACAGCAACTACTGCGATCACCGCGGTGATCGCCCCGACCAGTACTGGGCTCGCTGAAATTCTTGAGCGGCGACGTCGTTTCATGGCCCGAGCAGGTAGTCGAGGATTTTCATGCGGCCCGAGGCAGATGAGCGCCCGGTCGCACCGGTTGAAGTGCCGCGGCTGCGGCCCTGGACAGCTTCGAGCGCGCTGAGTCCCTGTGCACCGGTCGGCCCGACCGGATCGCCGAACTGATCGAAACCTGTCGCTCCGGTTTCACCAGTTTCGCCCGTCGGGCCAGATGGGAGGGTGACCCCTGTCACTCCGGTCTCACCGGTCGGGGTCAGAGTTTCACCCGTCGCTCCGGTCGGGCCCGTCGGACCATCAAGTTCGTCCAAGTCGTCCAGCCCGCCAAGTGCCTCCCCCATAAGCGACGAAGCCCCGGACTTTCTCCACTGACCGGTGCAGCCGCCGTCTGACTTGTCGGCGTAAATCGTGCACCCGGTAACGATCAGGTACGTGCGCTGGTAATGGCCGTACTGGTCATATCCGTTGAGCAGCGAGGAAGTGTTGTAGATCACTTCCATGAGGTTCTCGTAGCCCCCGCCCTGGTCTAGGGTCTTGAGGAAGAAGTTGAGGTTCGAGGAAGGCGAAACACCCTTGCGGGACAGAGTGCCCAGTTTGTGGATGATCGGCTTGGAGGCGACTAGATCGGGCCCGGCGGCTCTGGTGGCTTGACCGAGGCTGGTGATCGAAATGCGGCCGGCTTCTGCAAACGGACCGAGCTTGGTTTGAACTTCGCTGATGTCGTTTGCGGCAGGCTTGAGGGCTGTGAACACTGGTATCGCCTGGTCGGTAAATCCACCGAGCGAGTTGAAGTCCGCTCGCAACTGCCGCAAGGTCTCGGGCAAGTTCTTCAGGTTCTCCTGCAGATCCTGACCCCGCTCGGCGGTGGCGGCCGCAGTGTAGCTGGCGTTCTTGAAGAAGTTGATCATGTTCTGCTTCTTCTTGGACAGCGCGGTCATGTTCTTCTCGCCGTCCTTGGCCAACTGAGCGAGCCGCTTGTTCTCCGAGGCGAGGATGGCCAGCACCTTGTTGACCTGAAGCAAGGCCGGGTTGGCCCGCTCGACCGTCTCGCGCAGGTCTTCACCCCGGGTTGCCAGACCGGCCCCGAGCTCGTTGAGGATGATCCGGAAGCGCTGTGCGTACGGCAGGCGGTAGATGTTGTTGATCAGGTCAAGGTCTACTGACTGGGCGTTGTTCTGGATCGGCAGCAGGTACTCACCGGCTCCCGGCTGGCCGTCGGGAATCTTCTCCAACGAGGGTGGCGGCTCTGAACCCGGGGGTCGGGGCTCGGTCACCTGACAATCGAGGAATTTCTCGCCGATCAGCGACTGCGGACGAATGATGCAGGAGGCATCCTGCTTCCAGTCTTGGAACCCCTTGTCGGTGATGTTCATCACGACGATCGCTTTACCGGGGACGTCCGTGCCGGTCTCCTCCCCCGGCCGGGAAACATCGACCGCGCTGACGCTGCCGACGTTTGCGCCGGCCACACGGACGTCGATTCCGGGCACGACAAAGGCACCGTTGTCGAACACGGCCCGCACCTCGTAGGCATCGCTGTCGTCACTGCAACTCCGGATCAAAAGAACCGCGGCAACGATGACCAGGATCACGATGGCGATCTTGACGATTCGCTTCAGCATCACGGCACCTGAGAGGGGTCGCATTTGCCGGTCAAATTGCCGTTGTCCAAGAACGGGTTGGATCCGGCGATCGGTTGGACACCGCCGCCCGGGCAGCGGTTGATGCCGGTGATCACGTCAAGACCACCGTAGGTGGCGGTGTCGGCGGGCTGTATCGCGGTGCCGTTGAGTTGGAAGACGCCGGTCGAGGTCGGTGTCACCTTTGCGAACGGACCATTGGCGTCATAGCTGGCGAGCAGACCCGCAAGCTTGTTGAACGACCCGAAGATGTCCGGCGAGTAAGCCCGCGCCTCGGACACTTCCTCCTGGTTGGCGTTCAAAGCACGGACCACCGCATTGACCGCCGGCTCGGCCCGGCCGTGCAGCGGGATCAGCTGCGAGAGCAGGTCGGAAGTGTCGTTGTTGGGTCCGGGTCGACCGGCCGCGAGGGCGAGATCGTTGAAGACCGGGCGGGCACGGTTCAGGACCGGTCGCAGGTCGTTCTTCAGGTATCCCGCGAGGCCGGCGTCGGCGGCGCGGCCGGAAGCGGCGATCATCGGCTGGACGTCATCGAGCGCGGCCCGCAGGTTGGCGAAGGTGGTGTTGCCCTGGCGCAGGGTCGGCGGCAGCTCGTTGAGCGCGAGCGCCAGCGATTCGTTGTTCTCGGCGATCTTGCCGAGCGCCGTATTCGCGTTGGAGACCAACTCGGTCAGCTGCGGCGAGACTTTGGCCAGCCGAGTCACGAAGGTGGAGGTGTTGCCGACGAACTGATCGAGACGGGTGTCCTGATCGGCCAGCTCAGCCATCAGGCGCTGGGTGCTGGAGAACGCGGCGCCGCTGTACTTAAAGGTCTCGTTCGCGCCCTCCGCCCCCTTGCCGGCGTAGATTGCGGCAATACCCTGGATCCAGTTCGACCATCCCTTGCGGGTCGTCTTGTCGAACATGTCGAAGAACTGATCAAGTTCGACCGCGGTCTGGGTCACACCTTCACCGAACTCATACCCCTCTGGCAACGTCTTCTCGTTGTCCGGGCCTGGCTGCAGCGAGATGTAGTGGTTGTGGAGCGAGGAAAGCGAGCTCTTCCGGATCACCGCCGAGGTGCCTTCGTGGAGCTTTCGATCGATCTCCACGTCCATCTTGACCCGGTTGTCGTCGGTCAGCTCGACCGAGGTCACTTTGCCGATCGGCGAGCCCCCGACCATCACGAAGTTGCCGGAAACCATGCCGCTGGCGGTCTGGAATTCGAACGAGTACTTGTAGCCGGAATCGCCCTTGAAAATCAAGGAGGCGACAAAAACGATGGCAACAACAAGCGCGCCCAGAGTCACCACTCTGAGCATCGTCGAGCTACGACCGCGATTTACGCGGCTTGGATTTGCTTGATTGGCAGTCGTCAATCTGAGCTACCCGGTGATTCTCCCCACCTAAGAAGCCTCCTTCCGATGGGGGCATGCTACCTGAGCGCTCGGCGTCAGAGCCTGACGTCAGGAGCCGCTCCAGCCGCCGGCGAGGCACGGGCCAGGAGCGCAGGGATTGGTGACCGCACCCCCTTCCCGCAGGAAGGCGTCGATCATCTGCACCGCGGTATCTGAAACGCGCGGCAATTCATGAGGATCCTCACCCTCGGTTGGGGCCGTGTTGGTGATCGGGGGCGGATCCGTCCCGATCGTTTCATCCGGGTTGGGACCGGGCCGCAGCGGCCCGCTGTCCCAGTAGGCGATCGCGGAACCGTTGTAGGGGAATGAGGTGATCGGCTCGATCCCCCAGTCACCGTCCACCCCGGGCCAGCGGCCTTCAGCCACGAAGGGCGTCACGGCCCGGGCCCCGATCGTGCGGGCTTCGACGTTGGACTGCCAGTTCGTGACGAGGTGGTCACCGAAGGCGAGATCGAAGAGAACTTGATGCGAGGGCGTGCCAGCCAGCGGATTGGTGGTCATGCGATGGGCATACCCGTTTGGTTCGCCGCGATCCCAGAGCATCTGGATCAGGCTCAGGGCCAGCGGTCGCTCGGTCTGATTCGTGTAGGCCGGATTGAAGATTGAGCCGTAGGTTTCCCAGGAGCCTGAACGGGTCAGCAGGACCGAGTAGTTCATCGCACCGACCCCGAGCGAGCCCTTGTCAAAATCAGGCGCCAGAGCCATAAGAGCGCCGCCCATGATCCCGCCCTGGCTGATGCCGCGATACCAGGCCCTGACATTCGAGCCGGTCACGATCGCTGTCCCGAGACCACTGTCGTCGGGGACGTCTGCGTCGCCGTTGCCGCCGGGCACCTGGACGGGATCCACTGCTTCAGGATCGAAGCGGAAGGCGGCCTTCGAGACCAGGCCTCCCGGATGGATCATCAGACGGGCCAGGAACATCTCGTTGAGCAGACCCTGCTGGAGCCGATCGGCGACCTGGGGGAACTTCGTAAGGTTGCCAAGGGCAGCGACCACGGTGGCGATATCCCCGGTCGACATCCCGATCTCGTCGGTGCCACAGATCGTGAAACCGCGGGCCGCGGTCTTGCGCTGAGCGCCGGCGTTGACTTCACCGCCGATGCTGCCCATCAGGCCGTGTCCGTAGACCATGGCGCGGCCGCGAAGAGGCTGGCCGGGCAGATCCTCCGGATCGATCGAGTCAGGATCGACGTTGACGCGCGGGATCACGCACTCGAAGTTCGCCTGGTAGGTGCCGTTCTGCTTGGGCACACCGTTGGCGTCGAGGTTCAAGGTGGCGCCGGTCGCACAGCCATCGGGCAGGCTCAGATGCTTCATGAAGCAAGGGACTTCGAAGGTCCCTTTGACCCGCCGGGCGATCTCCGCGTTTACATCGGTTTCGACCGAGTTGACCGTGAATTCAGGGGCATCCCCTTGGACGACGCGGTCGGCGAGGTCCGTGTCGCCGAGCCCGGCGAAGGCCTGGTTCCTCATCGAGAGTGCCCGCCCGGTGTTGTTCTCGTCGCTGGCCGTTGTGAAGTCCCAGGCCAGGTAGAGGGTCGAGCGGCGGATCCCGGCGGCCCGCAGACGCTTGAAAATGTCCTCGAAGGAGGAACGGCGCCCGTTGATCCTCGAATCGGTCGAAGGCAGGAAGTCGCGGTAGTAGCGGAAGCCATCGGGCGCCTTCAGCACCGTCCCGGCGGCATCCTTGAGGTTTCGCAGCGCGACGATATAACGGGTCGCCCCGTCGAAATTGACCATCGGGTGGATCAGCAGGTTGGTCGTGCCCGGCGAGGATGCCTGCGAATCGATCTCGACCCAGATCGGTATTCGCTCGCGGGTGCGGGCGTCGATCACGATCACCGGTGTATTGGGCAATGCGTAACGCGACGGGTCCGCCAGGCCGACCGGATTGGTCTGGGCGAGTGCCGCCGGGTTGTCGAGGCCAGGTACTCGCACCGAGATCACCTGACCCTGGCTGAAACCATCGCTGGCCCGGTAAGGAGCCGGATCGATCCGCTCACCGTTCTTGTTGGCCGGCATTGCCGCTTCGGTGAAGTTGATCCGGCGGCCAGAGGCGGTGGTTTGGTCGGCGACCGTGTAGTAGTTGTCGGGGAAGGGCGACATGCAGATCGCCGGATCCGGAGCGGCGATGAAATCGCAGTCGGCCGCCCGCGAAAGGTCCAAGGCGACAGGTCTGCAGTCTGCGCTCTGTCGCACCATCGCCTTGCGCCGGCTCATCACGGTGCCGGCTTTGACCTGGATGTCGCGGTCCTGGCAGCTGGTTGCTTGCGTCCGGCCGGCCGCGGTCACCTTGAGTTTGATCGTGCGCCACTGACCGGCCCGTTTGAATTTCGGCCAGGCGACCTTGGTCAGTGGTTTCATCACGTCCTTGCCGTCGAACGTCGACGAGAACCCACGAACCCGGATCTTGCCCTTGCGTTTGGACCGCACCTTCACCTTGAGGACACCGCGCTTACGCATCGGGTTCTGCCCGGCGTTCACGATCTTGACCTGGACCTTGTACTTCGGTTTGGCCTTCTTTGTCTTCGCGGTGGCACCGGGGGTCGCGACCACCGCGCTGGTCAAAAGCCCTACGGCAAGCAGAGCGAAAACGGCCAGAAGCCAGGAGGTTTTTCGAGAGGCAATCAGCATCGTCCCTGTGCCGGCCATCCCTGCCGACCGGCTCAACCTACCAACCCCGGGGTGACGTCAAAGGTGCGCCCTCCACCCCGACGGTTCTGACAACTCCCGCCGACGGTTCCGATCGCACTACTTAAGTAGAGAGCGCAGATAAGGCAGCGGGTTGATCGGATGCCCTCCGGTCTGCCAGGGGCCGATCCAATATTCGAAGTGGAGGTGGCAGCCAGAAGAGCTTCCAGTCGTCCCGACCCGGCCGACCGCTCCGCCGGCTGCGACCAGCTGGCCCACCTTGAGCGGTGAGCGACGGATCATGTGCATGTAGACGAAGTTCGTATTGGTGCCGACGTTGTGGAGCACCACGTAATTGCCGCCCCCACCGTCCCACTGGTTGTAGAGCACTCGTGCCCGGCGCACCGAGACCAGCTTGGTTCCACAGGCGGCGGAGACGTCCTGGCCCTGGTGAATGTGCCCAGGCCGACCGGCGCCGAAGCGGGAGCCACCGCTGCCGAAACTGATCGGTCCGCGCACCGGGAAAACCTCGACGGGGATCGCGCTGATCGGAAGGATCCTAATCTCATGGGCCGAACGGGTCCGGTTGCCCGAGGAATCAACCACACCAAGAAAACCGCGGATCGCCCGCTTCGGGACGGTCACCCGCACCGCCGCCCGGTTTCGGGTGCGCCATTTGGCTCGGATCCAACCCTTGCGACTGCGGAAGATCACCCTCGTCACGCGTTCGAGGTGGTCACCACGCACCGCGATGATCGCGCCCCGGGTCGGCTGGCTGGAGGAGACGCACTGACGCAGACAGATGATTCGCCTGATCTGCGGAAAGCCGGGAACCCCCAGGCCGCCACCGGAGTTGGTGGCCGAACTGCTGGCCTGGCTGGCGCCGTCGGCGGCGTCACTCGTCCGTTGGTCTGACCTCGGGCTTGGCGCGACCGGTTCGACCGGTGAGTTCTTCAGTGATGCCGTGCCGGCGCCGTCCAGGTAACGGGCTCCCGCCTTGGCCGGAAGCAGGACGATGAATGTGAGCGCCAGAAAACCGAAAACAACCAGGATCAACCCAGCGGGAGTGATGGTTTGTCTCCGTGCCCTGCGCGTAGGAGCTCCTCGCATCGTCGACACCATAACATGAGTTCTAGACGATGATTCCGTGAGCTGCTGCACACATTCTTGCAATTCACTGCCAGCCCGGACATCCGTCTACGGCTCGGCCAAGCGGATCCTGTCCCACGGGAGGGTGCCCCTCAACTAACCTTGTCCTGAGGTACAAGCATCCGTATGGACGCCGGGGGATAGCCTCATACTCGCTTTTCCCTCGAAACCAATCTTGCCACCAGGAGGAACTCTCCAAATGACCGCGATTCGCCAGAAGAACGTCACTGCTGCGCAGTGGACGGCCAACGGATCGGCCGTTGAGCCCGCTGACCTGACCAAGGAAGAGAACGTCGTCTTCGGCAGCAACGTCTTCTCGATCAAGACTCAGAAGGAACGGCTCCCCGCCGACGTCTTCGATCGGCTCCAGGGCACACTGGAACGCGGCGAGGCCTTGGACGTTGAGCTGGCCGACGCGGTCGCCGAGGCGATGAAGGACTGGGCGCTGGAGAACGGTGCCACTCACTACACCCACGTCTTCCAGCCGCTGACCGGCTTGACCGCTGAGAAGCACGACTCGTTCTTCAGCCCTACCGATGACGGTAGGTCGATCGCCAGGTTCAAAGGCTCCGAGCTGATCCAGGGTGAGCCGGACGCCTCCTCCTTTCCCACTGGCGGCATCCGCGCCACTTTCGAGGCTCGCGGTTACACGGCCTGGGATCCGACCAGCCCGGCCTTCCTCCTTGACAATCCGAACGGCACCCTGCTTTGTATCCCGACCGCCTTCGCCTCCTGGACCGGTGAGGCACTCGACGCCAAGATCCCACTGCTCCGCTCGATGGACGCTCTTTCGCGTTCCGCGGTCCGGGCCCTGAAGCTGCTCGGAGACGAGGAAACCTCCCGGGTGGTGACCACTGTCGGGCCTGAGCAGGAGTACTTCCTGATCGACGAGCAGTACTTCTACGCCCGTCCCGACCTCGTCCTCACCGGACGCACCCTGTTCGGCGCCCAACCCGCCAAGGGCCACGAGCTGGATGACCATTACTTTGGCGCGATCCCCGAGCGGGTGCTCGCCTACATGATGGATTGCGAGGCCGAACTGGCCAAGCTCGGCGTGCCGATCACCACCCGCCACAACGAGGTTGCTCCCGCCCAGTACGAGGTCGCCCCGATGTTCGAGAACTCGAATGTCGGTTCCGATCATCAGCAGCTGCTGATGCAGGTGCTGCAGAGCAAGGCTCGCAAGTACGGCCTGGTCTGCCTGCTGCATGAGAAGCCGTTCGCCGGAGTCAACGGTTCGGGCAAGCACAACAACTGGTCGATGGGCACCGATACCGGTCACAACCTGCTCGACCCTGGCGACACGCCGTCGGAGAACCTCAGCTTCCTTTTCTTCTGCGCCGCGGTCATCCAGGCGGTCGACAAGCACCAGGGATTGCTGCGGGCGACCGTTGCGAATATCGGTCAGGACCACCGCCTCGGTGCTAACGAGGCCCCTCCGGCGATCATCTCGATCTTCCTCGGTGGCGAGCTGGAGAAGGTTTTCGGCACCATGGCGGCCGGCGAGGGCGACCCTCACACCCCGGACGAGGTCCTCGACCTCGGGGCCGAGGTGCTGCCGGATCTGCCGATGGACGGCGGCGATCGCAACCGGACATCACCTTTTGCGTTCACCGGCAACAAGTTCGAGTTCCGGGCGCTCGGCTCGAGCATGTCGCTCGCCTTCACCAACACGGTTCTGAACACCGTCGTCGCCGAGGCGATCGACGATCTCGCCGACAAGTTGGAAGCGGCCGAGGGCGACGACCTCGCCGCGAAGGTGATCAAGGTCGTGACCGACTCTTACGTCGAAAACCAGCGGATCATTTTCGGTGGTGACGGCTACTCGGATGCTTGGCAGCAGGAAGCCGAGAAGCGCGGTCTCAAGAATCTCCGCACCACTCCGGACGCGCTTCCCGAGGTGATCGCCCCCTCGACCATCGAAGTCTTCGGCAAGTACAACGTTCTGAGCGAGCGTGAGCTTGAAGCCCGTTACGAGGTCTGGGTGGAGCAGTACGCGATGAACGCCAACATCGAGGCGGAGACCGCGGCCACCATCGCCCGGACCCAGATCATCCCGGCCGTCGCAAAACACCTGGTGCTTCTCGATGAAGCTGATGCCGAACTGCTCGAGAAGGAGAGCCGCGGCCTCTTCAACGAGTTGGTCGACAAGACGATCGCCTTGGAGGATGCCAACGGATACCCGGATGGCCTCGAGCAAGAGGGTATGGAGCTAGCGATCTACGCCCGTGACCGGCAGCTGACCGCGATGCATGATGTGCGTGTGGTCGCCGACAAGCTCGAGCGCATCGTGGCCGACAACTACTGGCCGCTGCCGAAGTACTCGGAGATGATGTTCATCAAGTGAGAATCACTGAGTCGAAGATCGTCTCCCCGACCTGAACCTCGGGGGAACGAGGAATAAGAGAAGGGTCCCGCAAGCGGGGCCCTTCTCTTTTGCCCGACCCGTCACCCAGCAGCCCGAAAAAGCCTCCACCTGGCCGCCGCACTCCGCCGCAGACGCGTCCCCCAAGGCCCCACCCCCACCAGTTCCGGGGGCGATCGCCCACGGATTCCGTTGGCGATCCACCCCGAAACAGATCTGCGAGGAACTCCGCCGCGCTCCGCCATCCCTTTCGGGGGCGATTCACTCCCGAATCCGTCGATTAACGCCCCCAGAAGCAGCTGCGGGCGAGTGGCTGGTTACGATCTGGCGAAACAACCCACGGGAGCACTGATGGAAGCCGGCGATTCAGACAGCACTCTGAGAGATCAGGCGGTCAAGAGCCTGAACGCGAAGCGCGATTTTATGGCCCACCTGGCGACCTTCATCGGGGTCAGCATCGTGATGATCCTGATCTGGGCGCTGACCGGGACGGACAACTTCTTCTGGCCGGTCTTCCCGATCGCCGGCTGGGGCATTTTCGGCGTGATTCCACACTGGTGGTCCGTTTACAAGTCGAAGGGTCTCACCGAGGACAAGATCCAGTCGGAGATGGAAAGGATCCGCAGCCAGCGCGGTCCCGGCGCTTGACGCAGGTCTCCGAGCCCGGTCAAACACCGGCTATCAAGGGAGAAAACGCAACCGTCGGTTAGCGCCTCACGCTGAAATCTGCTCCGGCGCCGCTCTTGCTGCCTCTAGTTCTTCAAGATGCTTGAGTTGAAAGCACCTCTTCCGCTCCCGGCGGATATTCCGTCCGACTCGTTCCGGGTCACTCTCAATTTCCTCGGTTGAAAAACGGATCACCTGCCGAGCATGTTCACGTAGGTCGTTCTGCCGCCAGGAGTCCTCGAGGAAAGCCAGACGTCCGGAGTGGAACTCCGCCCCGTCCGTCTCGACCAGTAGGCCGCAGTCTTCGTAGTAGAAATCGGGGTAGTACTTGGCCATGGGCCGGTGCACGACTGGGTTGCCTTGGACGAAATCGCGGTCGATCTCAAGCATCAATCCCTCGATGTGAGTGTCCGCATCTTTCATCTGAGGGTGACGCCGCTCGACTAGGGCCCGGAATCGCCGAATACCCTTCCAACCCCTGCCGAGACCGGCACATCTGAATAGCTCTTTTTCGTTCAGTTTGCCCATCATGTCGGCCTGTTTGAAGGAATCGGACAGAGCCTTATCTGAGAGATTCGCTGCCAGATCGACGAAGAGCCGGGCGACGTTCATCACGGGAATTCCGTGGACGCGAGTCCGGTCTGGGACCGGGAGATGCCGGCTGCGCCGCACGACGACGCGTTGCCTGCCCACAACGCCCTCCCCATCCAGCCAGAATTCGCGTGGCTTGCGACTTTCCGGGCGAACCACCTCGATCGATCCCTGATGATCACGGAACCCCCAGAGATCAGCTGCCGCACGCCCGGCGACCATCGCTTTCCCACCAGCGGCCAGGGTCGCGGCCATGCACTTGGCTCGACGGCTTTCGATCGGTCGTCCGACTGCGTAGACCCCTGTCCGCTTGCCGACCGGCAACAGTCGCCGGTTCCTTATCCGGATGTCTACCTTCCGGTTGGTCATACCCAGTTCTCGCAGCTGCGCCCTCGTCACAAGTCCGTACTGCTTCCCGGCCAGCCGGAGAACATCCTGGGACCGTGGCGAACCTCTGGCGGCACGTTCGGGCGAGAACTTTTCAATCGGGGAATTCATCACTCCAAGATGACCGAAAACTCCTCAAAAGTGTGCAGCCCGTGCAACGATTCAGCAACGGGAGACAGACGAAAGTACACAGATCGCTCCATTTCAATGCCAACCCGCCCCAGCGGGAGCCGACGGCGAGCAACTCACCAACATTCTGGGGGCGTTTGACCACGGCACTGGTGGGTAGTCGCCCCCGGAAGATTTGGGGGAGGGCGACGCATTTTGCTCCGGGGGAGTCTGGCTACCGATTACGTGGTCGATCGCCCCCAGAAGATTTTTTGGGGGATGGGTTGAGACGGGCAAGGGTTCTTCGGGTGGCCGGTAGTTGCCGGTAAAGGTTGGTGGTGGGATCGGGTTGGTGGTGGGATCGGGTTGGTGGTGGGATCGGGTTGTTCTTGGGGATTTTGTGGTCGGGGATTAGGATCAGGCCATGAGGATGAGGGCAGCTGTTCTGGAGGAGTTTGGTCAACCGCTCGTGATCCAGGAGGTGGATCTGGCCGAGCCGAAAGCCGGCGAGGTGCTGGTCCGGCTGGAGGCCTGCGGGGTCTGCCACACGGACATGTACACCGCTTCCGGTGCCGACCCCTCCGGTTACGCACCCTGCGTGCTCGGCCACGAGGGTGGCGGGATCGTCGAGAAGGTCGGCGAAGGAGTCAGCTCGGTAGCGCCGGGCGACAAGGTCGTGACCCTCTTCTCACCACAATGCCGCGAATGCGTCCACTGCGTCGACCCCCGGACCAACCTCTGCATGGCGATCCGCGCCGAACAGAACCTCGGCCACCTGCCCGACGGCACCACCCGACTTGCCCGTGACGGAGAGCAGATCCGGCACTTCATGGGCACCTCCACCTTCGCCGAATACACCGTGATGCCGGAGATCGCCCTCGCCAAGATCAACCCAGAGGCACCGCTCGACCATGCCTGCCTTTTCGCCTGCGGCCTCTCGACCGGTCTCGGCGCCGCGATGTACACGGCTAAAGTCGAGCCCGGAACGACCTGCGTCGTCTTCGGCGCCGGCATGGTCGGCCTCGGCGCGGTGGCCGGCTGCCGTCTGATGGGAGCGGACCGGATCATTTGCGTGGATCTCGCCGACGAGCGCCTCGAGCTGGCCAAGGGCCAAGGGGCGACCGACCTTTACAAGGCCGACGAGAACACGGTCCAGTGGATCCTCGACGAGACCGGGGGCTTCGGCGCCGAGTACACCTTCGAGGCGACCGGCCGTGTGGACGTGATGGCGCAGGCGGTCGAATCAGCCCGCATGGCATGGGGACTCTGCACGGTCGCCGGCGTCGCCGGAAAGGGCGAAACGCTCGACATCATCCCGCGCTGGCTGATCCAGGGCCGTCGGGTCGCCGGGTCCTCCTTTGGCGGCGTGAAGGGCCGCGACCAGGTGCCGGAGCTGGTCGATCGCTACCTGGCCGGCGAGATCGACGTGGACCCTTTCCTCTCCCACCGGATCACCCTCAACGAAGTGAACAAGGGCTTTGACCTGATGGAAGCGCAGAACGGCATCCGCAGTGTGATCGAGTTCAACTGAGAAGATCTACCTACCGCCCGACACGAGCCGTCACCGGCGCGCCCGCCAGACACCGAAAGGACCAGCAATGATCATCCAGCGAGTCGAATCGCCCGAATGGCTATCCAACGCGTATCTCGTCTGCGACGAGCCGGGCGGCCACGGCGTCCTGGTCGACGGCAACGGGGTGATCGAGCCGCTGCTCGAGCGGGTCGACCGCGAGGGAATCACGCTGACCCACATTCTGCTCACCCACGACCATTGGGATCACGTGGTCGATCTGCGCGAGGTCGCCGACCGTTACAACGTTCCGATAGTCGCCAGCCAGAAGACCGCCGACATAGTCGACTTCAAGGTCGACCAGATCGTCGGAGACGGAGACGAGACGACCTCGGGTGCCCTGACGATCAAGTGGATCGCGACCCCCGGTCACGCCGACGGCCACATGGCTCTCCTGATCAACGACACCGACGTGATCACGGCAGACGTGATCTTCAAGGGCACGGTCGGCGGCACCGTCGCCCCCGGCGAGACCGGGTTCGCCGAGCTGAAGAGCTCGATCATGGACCGCTTGATGACCCTGCCGCCGGAAACGCGGATCCACCCCGGGCACCGCGAACCTTCGACCGTGGCGGAGGAATGGGAGAACAACCCGTTCATCCGGGTTTGGCGCGGGATCGACGAGGAAGGGGACGAACCCTGCGAGGTCAACAACTTCGGCTCGGCCACCCTGATCCTCTGGGCGCCGGACTACGACGGCACCAACAAAGCCTGGGTCCGACTCCCCGACGGCACCGACCTGATCACAGGCGGATCCCAGGTTCTAGGCCGCGGCTAGCGCAGGAGGGCGGCCGCTCAGGGCCGCAGGCGCAGGCGACGGAAGGCGCCAGAGAAGGCGCCGGCTTCGGTCAGACCACCAAGCCCGAGCAGTGCACCGATCCCGAGTGCGGCCTTGGCCCCGTCGGGGATCCCTCCCCCTCCGCCCGAGTCATCCCCAACCGGACCGGCCTCGGCCTCGCCGGTCGCGGGTTCGCCGGTTGTGGGGATCACCGTCGCGGTGGCGATCGGGTCGATGAGCTGGCCAGTCACCGTCTGGCCGTTGTCGTCGGTCACCGGCTGGTTTCGCTTCTGATCGGGCTCCGGGCTCGAAGGTGCCGGCGACCCGGTCGAAGGGAACCCGGTACCGGGGCCGTCGTCGTAGTAGTCACTCGGGCCGGGGACGTAGCCTGGGTCGTAGGAGCTGGAATCATCCTCGTTCGAATCGTCCGGATGCTTCGGCTCCTTCTTCTTCGGCTGCTTCGTGGCCTTCTTGACCTTGCCGACCGTGATCACGGAGAGTGCCTCGTAGCTGCGGGGATTGGTCGAGGAGATGACGGTGACGACGACATTGAAGCTCTGGTCGTCGCCGGTGAAAACGTGCGCGATGCTCGAGGAACTGCCGCCACTGGTCTCGGCGGTCTTGCCGTCGCCGAAATCCCATGAGTAGGTCGATGACCCGTTGGCCCCGGAAACCGAAGCGGTGAACTTGACCCTGGTTCCGCTCTTGATCTTCTTGTGGGTCGGTGAGAGGGTCACCGCCAGGTCGGTGGCCTGGGTGATGAAGATGGTCGGCGCCGCGTCTGCGTAATCGATCCGGGCGCCACTCTTGAGGATCATGGTCGTTTTGTCGACCGAAGCCACGAACCTCGGGCAGGCATCATTGCCGGCCCGGACCTGGTTGCCGCTGCATCGCACGGGATTGGCCGCTGTCGCGGGCCGGAGTATTTCGATGCCCGGCACGTTCGCGAGACTGAACTCGCTGGTCATGCCATCGGCGACTTCGAGAATGTCGTCGACCGTGTAGGTCCTGGTTCCATCCTGGTCGAGCGGCACTTTGACCGGGTTCGAAGAGACGCTCCAATCGTAACCGTCGACCTTGACGATTCCCGGTTCGAACGCAGCGCGCGCGCCGGGAGGCAAAGCCAAAACGAGCAGGATGAGAATCGAGGCCCCGAGCGCCCGTTTCATCAGGAGCTCCCGTCCGAGTAGGTGTAAGTGAGCGAGAGAGCGCCAAAGGAATCACCCGGCTGGTAGAAGCCGGCGAAGATGCCCTTGGCTGCCTCGGGGATCAGACCAGGGATCTTCTTGTAGTGGACCGTGGTCGTTCCGTCCCCGTTGTCGGTCACGGTGTGGGACTGCGCCTGGGACGGAAGAAGCTTCGTCACGACGGCCCGCTGAGTCGCGATTTCCGCGTTGTCGGTCCCCGTCACCTCGAAAATCAGGCGTGAGTTCGTGTCATCGCCGATCTCGATTTCCGGGGTCGAGACGATGAAGTTGATGCCGTGCTCGCAATAGGCGAAGCCGACCGTGCCGGTGCCCTTGACCAAAGTGTTCTCCGGGCTGTCGAGCGCTTCGGGTTCGGTCCAGCCGGAAGCGAAGGGGAAGTTGAACGAGTAGGCGAGGTTGTTGCTGCCGGACGGTGGGTCAGCGGTAGCGCCACCGGCGACCCGGGTGCCCGCGCCGGAAGCGACGTAGTTGATGAAACTGTCACGAACAAACCATTTGATGGTTGCCGCCGAGGTGATCGGCTTCGCTGCGACGGGCTCGGTCTTGACCGGTGGCACCGGGGGCACATCCACGGTCGGATCCTCGGTCTCGGTGACCGTGTACAGCGCGTACAGGTTGAAGTAGCCCCAGAGCATCCTGGGCCTGAGCCGCTGGCGTTTGCCCAGCCGAAGCCGTCGATTGATCAGCTTCGCCGCCTTCGCGGTCAGCCGCGCCCGGCCGACCCGCGAGAGCTCCCCACTCTCTGACCTGAATTCTCGCTTACCGCCCCTGACCACCAGAAGGGGGATCTGCCTGCCGCCGACCTTGGCTCGCAGCCGGGCCGGCTTGCCAGCGGCACTGACGACGGACAACCCCCTAACCGCGATCGAGCGGCGCTTGTGAGTGAGTCTGCTGCCTCCCTTGAGGTCGACCCGGGCGGCGCCGCCGTACTTGACCGACTTGATCGGGTACGAAGGGCGACCGGTCAGATTATTGGCCGGCTTGACCAGCTTCTGACGGATCCCGCTCCGCCTCCAAGCCTTGCGGGTCGCCTTGACTGGGGTCAGGTCGAGCTGGCCTTCGAGGTCGATCGTCGGACCGCTCGGCTGGGTCGCTTCACAGGGTTCGAGCGTCGCCGCCCCGGCCGGGGCCGGCGCGGCCCCGGCCCCAATCAGACCCGCCATCAGAACCCCGACGAGGACGAACCCCGAAAGGGCCATCCTCGTCATTGGCGGAAAGACCGCGGAGTATGAGGCCGAAGGCCCCCGCAATCTTCTTACTCCGTCTCCAGCGAAACGGTGATCGGGTCGAGCACCTTCGGACTGTCCGGAGTGCTCGAGTAGGTCGCGAACGGCGATGCATCTTCACTCAGGGTGACTGGCACGTTCGCCCACTCGACGGTTCCCGCGCCGTAGGTCGGGGAGACGCCGCTGAGGTCCAGGTCCGCGAGGTCGACCCGCTGCGTGGTCTGCCAGGGGCCAGGATTTGCCGAAGGCACAGGATTGCCGTTCGTGTTCAGGGTGCCGTTTGTGTTCTGGCTGATGTCAGCGACGATGCGGGAGTGCGCCCCGTCTATCACGACGGTCGGGTTCGAGATCGAGACCCAGAACCCGTGCTTGAAGTTGCAGAACAGCGCCGTGCCGGAGCCGTTCAGTACGGCCTGGTCGTCAGCGGTGCTACCCGCGTCGTTCTGTGCGTACTCGCCACTTCGAACCGGAAACTTGAAACCTCGGGTCGGATCGAAAGAACCGGGCGGCGTATCGGGGAAGCGGCTCGCGCCGTTTAGCGCCTGAAGCGCTTGTGCCCCCAGGTTGGGCTGCGGTGCTTCGTCGCTCCCGGTGCCGGCCATGACGCCATACACGTATCCCCGGAAACCAGAAACCAAGCCCCACTTGATGCCGCCGGCGGAAGTGGCCGAGACCGGGCTCGCTAGGGCCGGCAGTGCCGAGGCATCGAACCACGAGTTGTCGGAGATGCCGGCAACCGGCACACCGCACTCCGCGTTGTACTGGTCCTCGACCCCGGTCAGTTGATCGATGAGGGATACCTCGACGCTGACCGGATCGAGCGCGGTGCCCGCCGGGTAAAACGATGAGCATTTGTCGAGCTCGCCAGCGCCGCATACCGCCTGTGAACCTTCGGCTGTGAGCGTCGCCGGGGCGTCGATCCACTGCTCGACGCTGCCGGTCTCGCCGTTCATGCGCGAAACCTTCGAGACGTCGAGGCTGGCGATCGTGACCCGCTGGGTCGGGATCCAGTTGCCGCTCAGGTTGTTATCGACGTCGGCGTCGATGCGGGAGTCGGAACCGTCGATGACGATGGTCGGGTTCGAGATGGCGACCCGGAAACCGTGCGGCTTGTTGCAGAACAGCGCGGTGCCGGTGCCCTCGAGCACGGCCTTGTCATCGGTCAGGTTGGCCGGGGTGCCGTTATCGGTGTAACGGAAGCCCGAGGCAGGGAACTCGAAGCCGGAGTAGGTCGGCGCGGCACCCGTGGTGCTGGCGCCGTCCAGAGCGAAGATCGAGCCACCCGCGATCTTGGTGATGTAGTTACGGAACGAGCTCTTGAAACCCCAGCCCAGCTCGGCGGGGCCGGTGGCGCCGGCGTCACTGGTGAACTCCGGCAGAGCGCCGGCCGGCGTGATGCTTCCGGAAACCTTGACGACCGCGTCCACGTCACACCGAGCGAGATAGGGGTCGACGATCTCGCAATCGTCGGCGTTCGGGTCGGCCTCGCAGGGATCCACGGGCTTGTCGCTCTTCACCTTGAGGTTCAGTGAGAACGCGCCTAGCTTGCCCTTCGGCGACTTCTTCAGCTTTAGTGCCTTGCGGACCTGCTTGGCAGCCTTCGCAGTGAAGACCAACTTGGCTCCGTTCAGCTTGGCGGTGCGTCCGGACTTGTCCAACTTGGCCTTCCCGGTCGCTTTGAAGACGTTGATCGTCTTGCCCTTGAGCTTGCCCCGGACCACGGCGCGTTTGGCGTAGATCGAGACCGTAAGGCCCGTGACCTTGACCTGGCGCTTGCCGGAGGTCAACTTGATACCGCCCGCGATGCCGCTCTTGACCACTTTGTTGAAGCCGCCCCGCTTGAGTCTTGCGCTCACCTTCGCGCCCTTTTTGCCGACTCGCTTGGTGACTTTCGCCGGTGCAATCGCACCGACTTTGCCGGCCTTGGCGGTGGTCAGGTTGAAGGTGGCGGTGCCGGAGGTGACATCGACCGCGTGGGCAGACCCCAGGTTGGCTGCGACGAGAAGCAGTGCGAACGCGGAAAGGACAGCGAGGGCTGCCAGAAAGCCACGAGAGGCGACGTGGGACGAACTCATTGGTGCTGAAACTCCTTGAGAGGTTTGAGAAGAGAGGGGAAGAAACGGTGACTTAGGTCTGCCTTATAAATCGACACTAACAGGATTGGGGTTAGGACCACCTAATGGCTGTCGAGCCACTCGACAAGGAGCGCCGAGCGGCCCGCTCGCTGCACGAGTTCGGCCTCGACGCCCCAGACATCGCTGATCAGCTGACTCGTCAACACCGAACCAGGGCTTCCGGTTGCGATCGTCCTTCCGTGAGACATGACCACTACCCGGTCGGCGATCGCCGCGGCGAGGGCGAGGTCGTGGACGATAAGCACCACTCCCATCCCCTCGGAGACCAACTCCCGCAGCATCTTGGAGATCGCAGCGGTGGCCCCGAGGTCAAGCTGTGCCGTCGGTTCGTCGGCGACCAGGACCGGAGCGCCCTGGGCCAGAGCGATCGCGATCTGGACCCGTTGCATCTCACCGCCGGAGAGCGTGCTGAGGTCACGATCCTCGAACCCTTCCATCCGAGCTCTCGCAATCGAATCGGCGACCACGTCCCGGTCCTCGGCGGAAAGTCCTTGCAGTGGCTTCAGATGAGTCGAACGGCCGATGTTGACGGCGGACTGGACCGTCACCCCGGCCGGCACCTGAGCGCGCTGCGGAACGTACGCCCGCACCTCGGCCAGCCTGCGGCCACGCAGCTCGCCGAGCGCCACTCCCATCCACCGCACCTGACCCCGGTTCGGTCTGCGCAGGCCGCAGAAGGCCCGGGCGAAGGTCGACTTGCCGGCCCCGTTCGGACCGACCACGGCCAGCAACTCGCCCCGCTGGAGCGTCAGGCTGGCCGACTCGAGGATCTGCTTCTTGCCGATCGAGACCTCGACGTCCCGAGCTTCCAGCAACGGGGCTCGGTCGTCCAGCTCGACCTGGCTTCGTCCGAAGGCCATCAGACCGCCTTCCTCAGGAGCCAGAGGAATAGGGGGACCCCGAGCAGGACCAGGAAGGGACCGACCGGCATCTCGACCGGCGCGGCGATGGTCCGGGCCAGGGTGTCGGCCCCGGTCAGCAGGGCCGCGCCGGCCAGAGCGGAGACCGGGATCACGTAGGTGTGGCTCTTGGAGCCGCCGAGCAGCCGGATCAGGTGCGGGATCACCAGGCCGAGGAAGGTGAGCAAGCCGGCCACCGAGGCTGCGGCGGCGGCGAGAACGGCGGCAGCCAGGGCGGCGATCAGTCGGATCAGGCGAGGCCGCGAGCCGAGCGAAGCGGCGACGTCATCCCCGAGCATCAGCTTGTCCAGCGGACGGATCATGAAGACGGCCAGCGCGAAGCCGACCGCGAAGTAGGGCCAGACCGTGTTCAGGGTGTCCCAGCCGGTTGAGGTGAGTCCTCCGACCAGGAAGAAGATCCCGTTCGGGACCCGGTCGGGATAGGCCGACATCAAGCCGGCCGTGCCAGCCGAGAAGAGCGCCGCCACCGCGATACCGGCGAGGATGATCCGGGTTATGTTGCCACCGCCGCGGCCGGTGAAGCCGATCAGGAACACCATGAACGCGGCCAGCAGGCCGAAAGCCAGGGCCGCGATGGGCAACAGGGTGACGCTGTCGGGATAGAGCAGGATGATCAGCATTGCGCCGAACCCGGCACCGCCGGTCACCCCGATCACATCGGGCGAGGCAAGCGGATTGTTGAGCGCACCCTGCAGGCAGGCGCCGGCGACGCCGAGCGCGGCACCGACCACGATCGCCTCGACCGTGCGTGGCAGCCGCAGTACCTCGACGATCTGTTCGCTCGCTTCCGGTACCTGCTTGCCGAGCAGCGTGTCGATCACTTCGCCCAGCGGGATGTGCACCGCGCCGAGGGCCAGCGAGGCACAGGTCGCGGCAAGCAGGGCGATCAACATCGCCACCGCAACCGATATGCGCCTCGCGGCGGTCAGTGCTCCCCCGGTCCGGATCTCAGCCAGCCGGCCGGGCTACCGGTTCTCCAGGTATTGGCTGCGGATCGACCGGATCGTCGGGCCGACGTCGGTCCCAGCCTGCAGCAGCCGATTGTCCGCGGAGACGAAGATGTCCCGATTCTTCCAGGCAGTGGTTGACTTCCAGGCTTCGTTGCTCAGGATGTAATCCTTGACCTGGTCCAGATCCTCACTCGTGCCGTGAGGGACGACGATGATCCGCTCGGGGTTCTCGGCGACCACGACCTCGTCCGAGATCCGCGCGAAGCCACCAGAGTTCTTGGCCCCGCCGGTGACCAGCCGGCCGCCGGCCTTGGTAACGAGTTCACCGCCCCAGCTGTTGCCGAGGAAGGCCATCGCAGTGCGGCCGATACCGAGCACCACGAGAACCTTGTCCCGGGTGCCGCTGATTCCCTTGGTCGCGGACCTGACCTGCTTCCGGATCCTCGAATTCAATTTGCGTGCCCGCTTGACCCGGCCGATCTTCCGGCCGATCTTCAGCACGTTTTTGTATACGCCGCTGGGTCGGGTCGGATCAGCGACCACGACCTTGATGCCGAGCTGCCTGAGAGCGCTGAACCCGGCCTTCCACTGGCTCGAGCTGAAGACCAGCTTCGGCTTGAGCTTCGCCATCACCTCGAGGTTCGGTCCGTTCGGATGAGTGAGCGTTAGCTGCCCGATGCCCCTGAACATCTGACGCTGGCGGGCCGTCGAGCCGAGGGTCTGGCCGACTCGGATCGGCTTGACCCCGAGCTGCAGCATGGTCTGCGCCGCGAACGGACTGATCGCCACGATTCGCTGCTTCTTGGCCGCTTCGGCCTGCGGGGCCACAAGGGCGAGAGCCGCGACCAGGGCAAGGAGAAGCATCGCCGGCCCGGAGAAGCGATTCGATCGGGGCAGGGAGCGGGCGGCGGTCGTCATAGAGGGGTCAACTCCTTCGAGGGGTGGCAAGTAAACCTTGGTAACCCAGCACGGTGGCGATCGACTTGGACCGGCCGGATATCCCGGTGCCGAGGTAGGAATAGGGTACCCTAACTCCCTCTCACCCGTCCGTCCCAATCCTCCCAACCCGAAACGAAAGCGAGTCTGTGGTGTCGACCGAAACCAAGAACGAACGTGAGCTGAAGGCCGTCATCGGAGTCCACGATGCCGACCCCGGCACCGAGGTTCCGGACGTTGCCCCCCTTGCTTTCGGCGGCAACCGCCGCAGCGCTGCCGAGGAGGCGCGGACCATCGTCGCCAATGCGACTCACGGCACGCTTGGCTCACTGAGCGAGGACGGTACGCCCTGGGCGTCGCTGGTCACCTTTGGCGTGATGGATGACGGCTCGCCCGTCTTTTGTCTCTCGACCCTGGCCGAGCACGCCCGCAACCTGGAGGGAGACCGACGCGCCTCCCTGATGGTCACCGACCGCTTCCATGACGGCGAGATCCTGGCCGGCGGACGAGTCACCTTGGCCGGAACCGTCAAGCGCTCGGATGAGCATCCTGATGAGGCGTCTGCCCGGGCGGCCCATCTCGAGGCGGTGCCTTCCGCCGCGATGTATGCCGACTTCAACGACTTCGCGTTCTGGATCCTCGAAGTCGACCGGGTGCGTTGGGTCGGCGGATACGGACGCATGGATTCCGCCTCGGCCGAGGATTACCGCGCTGCTGAGGCCGATCCTGTCCAGCCTCAGGTCCCGGACGCGATCTCACATCTCAACGCCGATCACCCCGACGCCCTGTTGCTCATGGCGAGGGCCTTTACCCGACACGAGGATGCGACCTCGGCGAGATGCACCATGGCCGACCGCTACGGCCTCGATCTCCAACTCGAGACACCGGCCGGCGAGAAGGCCAGCCGGGTCAGCTTCACCGATCGGGTCGACAAGCCCGGCGGCCTTCGCGCCGCGACGGTCGACCTGGCCCGCCGGTCTCGCCAGAAGCTCGGCGCCTGAC
>Ga0182738_1000902_pt1 | contig 39461 bp, 31 predicted proteins | sample eDN5th30CBELigMG_FD_128876 | JGI IMG/M metagenome (GOLD analysis project Ga0182738, IMG submission 128876) | Enriched Miracle-Growth compost microbial communities from Emeryville, California, USA - eDNA 5th pass 30_C BE-Lig MG (version 2)... ...
AAAGTTGTTCGGAAGTTTTTTGTCGATTTTTTTTATTATTTTTTTTTTGGATTTTTTTAATATTCTGTTTTTTTTTTTTTTTTTTTTATTCTTTCAAAACATAAAAATTTATAAAAGAAAAAGTTCCAATTTTGAGATTGAATTTGGCATAGCAAAAATAAGTTGGAGGGATAATCGTCAAGATTGAGAAAAAGAAAGTTCAACCAAAGTTGAGGAGATTATGTACAATCTTCAAAAATAGGAGATTAAATTTTCCAATGTTCGAATCCTCGAAAGAAAAAATTGAAAAAATCAAAGAAGAACCCTCAAAATGCATTTGCTCCAAAAAAATTCTGTTGAGAGCAAAAATCCTTTTTTTTTATTTTTTTTTTTCAAATTGAAAACTTTTTTAATTAAAATCTTTCAGTTTGACAAAAAAAAATCCCTTCAAGGTACTCCCAAAAAAACTTTCTAGATTGGGAACTTTTTTCTTTGTTCGCTTGACCAAAGTGGCTGATTATCAATTTTTTTCTGAATTAATGATATCAGAATACTCTTAGTTGCTCGCAACCAATTTTGCACGTTTCCTTCGGGGTTTTAATAAGTTCTTGATATTCCAAGAAAAGCTCTTGTCAAATAAAAGAACTTCATCGATTGGTGAGTGAAAATAAGACAACCTTTCATCGGAAAGACAGAATGAATTGAAGAATTCTTTTCTATGAATTAGCAATACCAAGAGATATTTATCAGGCTAGTTGACAGAACACTACTCCTAGTTCTATAAATTGAGAATTTCGACAGAATTTAAAGTCTTTCTGACAAGCTTGAATAGAATATCAACAGGAAAGAACAAGTCTGCATTGGCAAAGGAAAAGCTTCACCTTGATTTCGGAAAAATCTTCAGGGAAAGAATTCCCAGTGTTAGGGATATTTGAGAGTCACTCTTTTGTTTAATTGGAGGAGAAGCAACGAATCAAAGTTGTTCTCATCAAGTTTTGTATTTCAGAGCTTTCAGGAAAGTCTGATTTTAAAATTACAAAATTCTGTGATTTACAACAATTTTCTCCTCAAACAGAAAGAGATCAATTCAAAAATAATCTGGGATATTTTGAAGGAGTCAAACATAATTTCTGATTGATATGGTTTAACTTTTTTTAAGCATTAAGCATTAATTAATATCTAAATATCTTCAGACAAAATAAATTAAGCATATGTATGTCTTTGATAGTCAGCTGTTTGAAGAGAGACTTGTTCCTCTCTTTCAAAGTTGAGGTCATGAGTTTGTTTTTTATTGCGACGGTACACGACGACATACAATAAAAGAGCAATAGCAGCTGCACCCACAGCATAGAAAAGAGGATTGATGCCACGGCTTTTAGAAGTCTCAGGGTACCACTTTTCGTAGACTTCTGGACTGAGGCACCATTGATTGTCAGGGGAAGATAATGTTCCATCGGAACAAGGCGTGCACTTAGTTGCTCCTGAGCTTTGCGAGATCGTTCCATTGGGACATTTCATGCAAGTGGTCTCATTGAATTGATAAGAGCCAGCGCTGCAGCTGACACAGGATGATCTATCGTATGATGGGATTCTCCCTTCAAAGCATTTCGTACATGCAGACCCGCCATATGAGACATATCCTGGCTCACAGACAAAACATTGAGAATAGTTTGTTGATCCTTCAAGGCTTGACTTGCCAGCAGGACAAGTATAAGAACAAAAACCTCTAGTCCCGTATTTGCCTGCAGGACATTTCTGGCATTCATCTGCGCCATATTCTGAAAAATATCCATCTGGACATGTGTCGCAATTCGCTTGGCTTCTGTTCCCATAGGTGCCTGCAGGACATTTGGAAACACATCGATCTCTGCTACTAATAGAATAGTCTCCTGCGAAGCAAGTTACGCAGGCCATTTTTTTCACTGAGCCAGAATAATCTTCACCCCAGTAGGTGCATGGGAAACAGGATGCTTTTCCTGAACTTGCTTTTTTACTGGTCATTCTATCTGGACATTTCTCACAATACACTCTTTCAGATTCAAATGATCCTGCATAACACTCGACACATGGATTGCCGGCCCAAACTGTTATGAATCCTGCAGGGCATCGGGCGCATGCACCTGAGCCTTCTGTCGATGTAGAGCCTTTTGGACATGTTTCACAAGTGGTTCTGTCAACTTCATATGTTCCTGCTTTGCATTTTTGGCATTCATACATTTCAGGAGTTGAAGACGTCCTTGACTTCAAGGTCAGAAAAGTTCCGGCTGGACATTGATAACAATCATCCTTTGTACTTCCAAATGGGGACATGTAGCCAGCAGGACATCTCTCACAGGATCTTCTATTGACTTCATAGAATGCTGTACTGCATCTGGTGCACTTTTCTGCTGTGCCTTCCTCAGCAGCTATAGACCCTTCGGGGCACTTAGTGCACTCAGTTTGGCGAGCCAAAGAGTATGTACCTCTTCCACACAGATAACAAGAGAGTCTGTCACCAATTTCATAGGATCCTGCACGACACTCATAGCACTTTCCAAAGCTTGTTTTGGAGCAATAGTCCCTTCAGGGCAGGGTTTGCAAACTTTGTTTTCAGAATAAGGAGCATATGTTCCAGGAGGGCAAGGAACACAGCTTTCAACTGTAGCGTTGTAGATCCTTCCTTCAGGGCATTGGACATCATCAGTATCGTCAGCAGCCCTTACGAAGAAGGAAACTGAGACAATGAAAATTAAAGCTATCAATAATTTTTTCATTTTTTAATTCTTATCTATTTCAATGAAACTTGTGCTTAAATAACCCCAAAAATGAATTGAGAGGTTGAAATTTCATTCTCACAAAATCTTTTTTATCCAAAAGAGAATTGTATATTGAAATTGTTTTGGAGCGATCTTGGCTTCTCTTTTCTTTATGCACTTTCCATTTTCGGGAAAAAGTGGTGATTACAAAAGTTTCTTTACTCTTTTCAAAAGGACCTATTCTCATCTGAAACTGGAGATGCAGAATTAATGCATGAGCTCAATTAAAATTAGCCTTGAGTGGTTTCATAGTTTGGTAAATTAGATTTGTGACTTTGGAACAATCAGATTAATTTTTAAGTTATTCAAATCAAAACCTCTTCGTCCGCGTTCCTTGTGGATTTTCTAGGTACCAAAAAGTGAGGATCTTGCCAGTCTGCTGAGTTCTTGAGGTATTTTAAAGAAAGTCGATCATCAAGATTTCAGGATTGATGAGAGATAACTTAGATTCTTTTTTTTAATCTCACCATGTCTCATCAATATTTTTCAGAAAAAAACTTATTCAAAGAAAGAAATTTAATCAAGTGAAGTAAAGAAAGCATTTCAAGAGGCCTAAATTGACGAAAAGCTGAAATTTTTTCTCTCAGAATCTTTCTTTAGAGAACAAAGTTTTAACCAATAAATCTTTTGTCGATTTGTCATGCCGTTCATATCCTAAATGAAAGCTTTAATTTTCAAGTGGATCTATCACCAGAAATGAATAGGATGTTTTTCAAGGATCCTCAAACTGTTGCAAAAAACGAATTTTGTCATGAATATTTGTCTCCATTGATCTCAGTTGTCTTTCACTTTGAAAGGCAATTTTTGGTGAGACTATTTTTTTCAAAGAAAAGAGGGAAATTTTTTTTTCTGAACCAAAACCTTATTTTAAATAAAAGACGAGAATGATGCGGTAAATGATACAGAAAACAGCTCATGGGTGAAGAATGAGAAGAAGTTGAAGATTTGAAGCGAAAAGGATAGAGAGTGTTAGAGTCTCTTTTGGTTGATGATGTGTACACATCATCCAATTATTTTATTGATTTGCTTTGAGAACCATAAATGGATGATACTGTGGTTTTCAAACCTTGAGGCAAAAAAACTGTCAAGGGCATTTGATCGATCTGAGACGGAAAATGGAAATCAAGAAAAAGAGAAGTTTCTAACAAGAGAAGAATATCTTTATCAAAATAAAGTTTTAAGACTAAAATTATTTTTCTTGTTTGTCCTCTCAAAAAAGTTAAGCTCATCGAAATTCATTGGGAAAACCATGAGACACAGGATTCAGGACTCTCATTTTTTCATTTTTATCGAGAAACGCTTTGAAAAAGTTTCGTTCCTCATTTCAAAGAATTCTTTATTTATGCACTCAATACTAGAATGATGTCTTTAAAAAGCTTTTCTCCTTATGAATTCACAGACAATCATCTTTCTGGTTTTCTTTCTAAATATCGATCTCATATAAGATATTTTTAAGAATGAGGCCAAAAACATTGTCACCAGTTTTAGTGATTTGATTTAATGAGCTCAATTAAAATCAGTGTTTGAGTGGTTTCATATTTTGATCAATTAATTTGCTTTAATTTTGAGCCGCTCAAAATCTTTCTGTAGTTCTGATTAATTCGGATGAACTTCTTCTTTGAAAGTTGAGACCTGAACAAAGAAGGCAGAATAGACAATCTTGGGGAGCTAGAAATATGACTCAAGTTTTTAGAGTATCAAAAAAGAGATTGAGAATAAATGATGTTTGTGTCTGTTTTATCTTAAGGATTCTTTGATCATTTTATCAGGATAAATCATTCACTCTGCTTCACAAAAGAATCCATACTTCTTATTGAATGAATAAAATGAGGATTTAGAAAGCCAGGCAAATTGAAGAACTCAGCAAGTATCAAAGTCAATCCTTACGAGTGAATTCGAAACGAAAGTCCCATTTCGCAAATCAAAACCACAAAATCTCTGGCAGTCTGGAGCCTATCATTGAAGAAAAGCAGAGTTGTTGGGTCCCAAAATCTTCTCACACCAAAAAATGGTCACTTTATAGTGCTTATTAGATTATGCACTAGAATTTAAATTCTTGGATGAGTCATCAGAAATGAACCAGAAAGTTTCGAAAGATGCTCAAACTGCACAAAACGTAGCTGTTCTTTGCAAGTACGGCTTCCTATAGACATAGTCTCAATGAAAATCGAAACGTAACCTCTTTCATTTTCTCGAGAAATTTTTCGTAAACAAATTTTTTCCATGAGAAAAATAATGCATATAAAAAAATTGTATTAGAAAGATATGAGGCTTCCAAAAAACTCAAATTTGAAACTTATTTCGGACAGAGGGTGAAGAAAAGGAGAGAGGTCGCTCGTTGATTCCCGCGAGGCTCTGTGATTTAAAATTAAAAGGAATTTTTTTTAAAGCTTGAATTGAAATGACACAGAGTGGCGGATCTATTTCTATTTATGACGTGCAGTCACTGATTTTATTGATTATATTTGAGACATATGAGCGGTGAATTGACAATCCGGTCGTTTCCGCGGGATAATCAGAGAAAAAATAGTCATAATTGAAGGAAGTGCCCATTCGGGAGGAAACGAATGGTATTGAAACTCAGTTTGAAGATCCTGAGAGCCTTAAAGAGTAAGCCCTTACATTTGAAGCTCAAGAGCTTCATAAGTGATGATCTCGAGCGCATCGCCTCTCTGACATGGTATTTTAGAATGTGAACTTGCTCAACAATGAAGACGACTTATGTTTGAGTCGCCCAGAAGATTTTTGGGAAAAAATATTGACCCACTGACGGGCTATGACAGATGATCCGTTTTTGATATATCAATGGGTCTTTTCATTTCTTTAGAAATTCAAAGAGAACTTGATCTTCTCGATAAGCTTTGACACGTAGAGTTCAAATATTTGTAAGAATTAATATTAGTATGAATATCAACATTTATGCAAGGAATAAGAGAATTCCGAAAATGCAAATCAAGAGTTTGAATCAGAGGCTCTAAATCGGGAAAACCAAAGAAACATTCGAAAAATGAGAATTTTGTTGTGACAATTTTTCACCTGAGTCTTAACAAGTTTTTTCCTCGCTTTGAGAGGAGAAACAAAGGAAAGAAGAAAACCAAAAAAAAAAGAAAAACGAAATCAAGAGGACAAAAAAGAGAAAAGTCCTCAAAAAATATGTCTAAACTTGAATAAATGAAATGAGAGAATCTGTAAAAGTTTTTCAAATGAATAAATAAAATAAATTCATTGCTCGAAACTTTTTGATTTTTAAATATGATATTTTTATGTAGGCAAGAATAAAATTAGAGCTGAGATTTTTTCCTGTGAGAATCTGAGCGTGGGAAAAATAAAAATTCTTGAACTAATTTTTTAATGGAAAGATCTCAGTGTGAGTTTTTTTTAGATATGTCATGGTTTGAATCTCTCAGAACAGCCACCTCAACTGAAAGCCAATTGATCTATAAGCCTTGCTTTGGAAATGAGACACGGGCAGTGTATAAATTCGGAGTTATTAACAAAAAAGAGAATAGGTTTGAAGAGATATTAAAACTCTTCACTTTCGCAAGGTCAGAAAGTTTGAGAATTGAAATTTAAGGTGTCGAGTATTTATTATGGCATAGATATTATCGAAACTCTTCAGTTGAAATTCTATGAAAGAAATTTCTTGATTTAAATTTGGGATAAAATGAGACCTCTTCATCAAGACAAGACTTTATTTCAATATTTTCATACAAAAAGAAATTTTCTGCTCCGTTTGGAGCAAAAAGAAAGTTTTTGCCTGAAAAAAAGTTTATTTTGATCCTAACTTTAGAGTTCAATCGAAAAAATGAACTCTATTTCCATTATTCTTTGAATCAGAAGGATTTTTCTGATCAAATTCATACTTCTTCATTAATTTAAACGTAATTTTGCAATTGTTTTCTTGGGAGATTTCTAAACCATTGGGGGCAATGGAGACCAGTTATGTGTTTGTCTTTTGTCTCGCTTAAATCATATTTTTGTTCCTAAATAAATAATTAAAAATTTTTTATGAATTAATTAATGAATTAATAATCATCTAAACAAGCAATAAATTGTTTTCTCTTTTTCATCGATTTTCCCAATAAATTGATTGAGAAAAACCTTTCTGACATCACTGTTTTGATTCAGAAACTTGCTTTGTCAAGTTTTGGATTCTTAGGAGTTTTTGGAAACAAAAAATATTTTCTTAAACAGAAAAAACTCAGAAAATATTGGAAGAATTATCTCAAAATAACTATTCGTGAGCACTTATTCTCATTTGAAGTCATTTCTTGCAATCAACGAACCAAAAATTTGAGCAACCGGTTCTTCACTCTTGATCCTAAGTAAAATAAAATGCACAGAGGAAAGTTATAAAGTTATAAAATATTTGAATTGCTTTGATTCCAATAGCTGTTCAAACAATTTGAAGTCTTCTCGAAATTAATTCGCATATCCAGGAAATGATTCATTGAGTAAGACACTACCTCCTTCGAAGCAATTGCTATTTCAGCTTGAATGTACAGAATGACTTTCGAATTTCCTATGAAAAAACTGGTGACAAAAAACTTCAATATTATATATTGTTCCAAGGTTTTCAAGGTTCAACTGAAGTTGTGGTCAAAGAAAAATTTTATGAAAGAGCTCATTTCTGTCGTCTCAAAAATATTCACTTTTAAAATTTTTTTCATCATGTTTTCATCTGATCTCTGAGAGAGTAAAAACAAAAAATAGTTTTTTAATAAAGAAAAATAGTAAAATCATATTTTAAATTCGAATAAGAATCAATTAGAGCTCAGGCTCTTCAAGATAAGAAGAAAAAATCGAAAAGGAAAGGAAGTTTGGCTATATTTTATAAATACAGTGTCTCTAAAATAGAATTTTGAAAAAAAATTTTGTTGTGGCCAAAAATTCTTTTGCGAAAAAAAAAATGGAAATATTTTCAGCCCCGAGAATTCGAATTTTTCAAGTGTAAAATTTTTTTTAAATATTCAATTTCAGAACTTCTCGATTTCAAAAGTTTTTGAGCATGATTTTCTTTGGTTTTAACATTTTACTTTAAGTTAGCAATAAACTCGTCAAGAAGAAAGATAAGTGCATGCCGAAAAACTCTCACTGGAAGAGAAATCCGAACATAAGGGGAAAGAAGAGATTTAATAGGAGATCTTTCTTCCATAATCATTCAACAGCTTAGGAAGCTATGAGGATTTTTCTGAGTCCTCAAGAGAACTTTCTTTTTATTTTGATTTTTCTATGAAAAAAACAATCCTTGAGGATCAAATAATGTTTTCAAAACAACTCAAATCTCAAAAAAGGTCTTTATTATTTTTTTTTTCTGTGAGGATAAAAATTTATTCTCGACATTCTTTATTTTCTGGGGAAAAAACTCAATAATTTTTTGCTCAAATACTTTTTCGGTCTGAAGATGGCTTAGAAATATTGAAAATGTAAAAACGCTCTAAAGTGATGAAATGAAAATCGCGAATTTTGAATGAAGACTAAAATTCCATATGAGAATCTTTAATTTAATAAGTAAATCTTTGAATAATTCACAAAAGAAGTCCAGAAAAAAATATTTTGACTCAAACTTCCATTTCATCTCCGCCATGATACTTTTTTTTGGTTGGAAATATGAAGAAAAACTTTTTACAGAAGATATAAAATCAGACTTTAGGCGTGAAAATTAAAAAGCCTCGTAAGAGGGAAAAAATAAAAGAAGTTACAATTTCTAACAATTACCCAAATTAATATTTTAAGGCTTGCGCTTTTTTTTTGCTCATTCTGAGATAAAATTTGGAATTCGAATTGAGGATCTTCCTTTATTGAAAAACCACATAATTGATTGGTAAAGATTGCTCTCAGGGCTTGATGTTTGATTTTTTAAAAGAAAATATTTTCACATTGAGATCTCTAATTTCGACAAGAGTTTAGAAATAGAACAAAAGCAAATAAAGTTTTTGCTTCTGAGATTTAACTGTTTTCAGGCTTTTGATAATAAAAAATAATTCATTAATAGGTCTTTTTCCCAGGCTCAGGCAAACTTTTTCAAGAAACCAAAATCTTGTTTTCATGAGTTCCTACAGGTCATTCTAGAGCTTCTGAGATAAATTTTGAAATCTTGATACAGATAAACTAAATCATTTCTATATTTGAGACCGACCAATACTTTTCCAGGCTTTTTAGTTCTGACTTGGGAGGATTCCTTGATTAGCCAAGGAAGTTTTTCTAAACTCCTCACAGAAAATCCAAAGATTATTCAAATATAGTAAACGAGCTGCTCATTTCCTCTGGAAAAAGCCTTTTGGGACCCACTCAAACACTATCCTGATTTTCCCTGCAAGAATATCGAGACTCAACAAAGATAAATCGTAACATAAGAGGTTTCAAAGGTTGGAATTCTCGGTCTAAACAAATTATGGTTGTTTTCGACTATCTGCGGCTCACATTATCAATATAAAATAAAACTTAAATAAACAAAAAACTAAAAAAATCATCAGGATTTGAAGTTACCAATAAAAAATCGAGAAATAAAATTTTATTTATAAAAATATTGCTCACTTTTTGCGCGTGATTCCAAGGCTTTTCGTTTAATCCTTAAGATTCGCTTTCAATAAAATTAATTATTATTAATTTCCTTTTCATTAATCGTTATGAAATCCTCGTACCTCCTCTGTTCCTTGCTTCTCCTCTTTGTCGTAGGCATCCAATCCCAGGGTGTTTACCACGTGGTTAACTCTACCACCGACAACGGTCACACCTATTACACCGCTGCCCTCAAGTACGGCGGGACTCAAAGTTATTGGACTAACCAAACCAACAAGATCGCCCAAAACCTCAATTTCACCTATTTCTTCATGTCCCCCTCCCACTTGATTGTCAGAATCACCGATCTCGACAACCCCAACAAATGGGAGGTCCCCCACGAGTATCCTTTCCCCCACTCCGATTACTCCAAGAAATTCGCCCCTTATGATAACGCCCTCGTCAAGGTCACCGTGAATCAATCTCCCTTCTCCTTCAAGATCACAAGAAAAGCCACTAATGAAGTGATTTTCGACAGTTCTGTCGGAGAGTTGATCTACAGCGACTATTATCTCCAATTCTCCACCTCCTTGGCCACTCCCAACGTGTTTGGCTTCGGAGAAAGAAACTACAAGTTGAATCTCGGTCCCGATGGTACCTACAGTATTTTGACTCACGACTCTCCCCTCGATATCGAAACTGGCGAGTCCGGACACAGTACTTACGGATATCACCCCGTCTATCTTCTCAGAGAAAAATCCAATGCCTTCAGTATGGGTCTCCTCAGATCCTCTGTGGGTATGGACTTGGTCTTTGAGAAAGGCAAGAAGCTCACCTACAAGGTTATGGGAGGTATCATTGACTTGAACTTCTTCCTCGGAGGAGATGCTGATAATGCTCCCGAAACTGTCGTGAAGCAATATCACTCTTACTTGGGAGGATGGACCTTACAGCCCTTCTGGTCCTTTGGTTTCCACCAATGCAGATGGGGATACGAAAATGTTTCTCAACTCGAGGAGGTCCTTGGCAACTACAGCCAATATAAGCTTCCTCTCGATGTTATGTGGTCCGATATCGACTACATGAGAAGCTACATTGACTTCACCATCGATCAAGACAGATTCCCCCCTGAGAACATGACAGCCATGCTGACTAAATACAAAAAGAGATGGGTTCCTATTATCGACGCCGGTGTCGCTGTTAACAACAGTATCCACGATATTGGCTTGAACAACAACGTTTACATCAAGGACCCCAACGGCACTTACCTCTTGGGAGACGTCTGGCCCGGACCTGTCAACTACCCTGATTGGTTTAACCCCAACACTTCTCTGTTCTGGGACATCGGCTTAGATTTGCTTTACCAACAAGTCCAATTCTCTGGTATCTGGTTGGATATGAACGAAGCCAGTAATTTCGTCCCTGGTGAATACGATTTCGTTCCTGACGCTGACGACATTCTCAATAATCCCCCTTACAAGCCCACCAAGCCCGAAGACTATATCTATACTAAGGCTATGAGAATGGATGCCGTCCACCACGGAAACATCACTGAATACTATGCTCACAACACCTTTGGTTTCCTTGAATCCAAGGCAACCTACAACTACCTCAGAACCATCGACGACCTCGTCTTCATCTTGACAAGATCCTCCTTCTATGGTTCTGGAAGATATACTGCTCACTGGACTGGTGACAACGACGCCACTTACCAATTTATGGCCCTTTCCATCCCCACTATCATCAACTCTGGCCTCTACGGTATGCCTATGGCTGGTGCCGATATCTGCGGTTTCGGTAGCAATACCACTGAAGAGCTCTGCGCCAGGTGGTTCCAATTGGGTGCCCTCTATCCCTTCTCCAGAGATCACAACATGCTTGGCTCCATATCCCAAGAACCTTGGGCTTTAGGACCCACTTTGTTGGAAACTGCCTCCATCAATATCCACTTCAAGTATGCTTTCCTCAAGCATTACTATGCCCAATTCTTGAAGCAAGGAGGAACTGGTACTATCTTTAGACCTGTTTTCTTCGAGTACCCAGCTGATGACAACCTTTATGATACCCATGGTGGATACACTGACTCTCAATTCCTCATTGGTGAATCTTTGATGGCTGCTCCCGCTTTGAACCAAAACCAAACTACCGTCGACGTTTATTTCCCTCAAGATACCTGGTTCGATTTGATTACTGGTGAACTCATCAAGAGCTACAAGCAACCTGCCAGCGTCGTCACTAGAGATGCTCCTTTGAACGCCACTGCTCCTGTTTTCCTCAGAGGTGGCCACCTTATTGCTATCCAAGGCACTGAAAATGTTACTAGAAGTGATGATCTCAGTAACGATTACAAGTTGGGCGTCGGTTTCAAGGAAACAAGCGTTTCTGGAACTCACACTGCCACTGGCGAAATGATTGGTCTCAAGAACTTTGACGATCACAACATTTTGACCAAGTGCAAGCTCGACAGCTGCTTGTACACTGTCAACGCCAAGATTGTTGTTTCTTCCAACAACTACGCCGTCAACATTGCTTTCAATGCTCAAGGAAGCGGCGCCAACTACGAAGAAGTCACTATTTCATACTTGTACTTGTTTGGTGACTGGTCTGAAAGCGTTGCATTTATTGCTGAAATCCACGAAAGCAACCTTATCGAACGTAACTTTGAAATGGAAGTCGCCTTGATCAAGGTCACTAGCAATGTCTTGGTCTACAAATTCAGTACTCCCTTCAAGGTCCAGCCCGGCTCCGTCATCAACGTCAACATTGTTAAGCAACAAGAAAAATTATTGATTGAATTCTGAGAGAGAGAGAGAGAGAGGATTTAATATTGATATAACTAATTCATTGAAAAGGAAATTGATTTATTAAAAAACAAGTTATTTTATTTTATTTATGAGTTATATCTTTATCTAATTAAATTTATAACAAATAAAACAAAAGAAATTGAAATCTCATCTGAATGCTTAGTTTTTAGAAAAAATTTACCAAAGTTTTTTGTTACCTTCCCCAATCTCTCGTTTTCATATGTTTTTTTTCTACATTCTTGAATTTTTGAGAAAATTGTTCTTTTTTTTTTTGCGTGCGAAATCTTGAAATCTCTCTTGAATCTTTTGTTTCTTTTGCTCGATTGAAATTATTCTGAGGAAAATTTATCATACATATAGAGATATATCCAGACATTCATATTATTTATTTTTGTTAGAATCCTTTCGCGTCAAAATAAGATAAAATAACAAATAATAATTTCATTATTCTAAATTTCTTTTTTTGAAAAAATTTTTTCCTATTTACATAAATTTATTTAATACGAAAAACTTATCTCTTCAATGTGCGTGGTGAGAATTGCGAGTTGATTTCTGATTCTGTTTGTTAAACCTTTTAGTTTGACAAAAAACAAACTAATTTTTTTATTTTATGGATAAAACTTAAAAAATTAAAGATTTTACTGAAGCTTTTGGAAGGAAAGTGAATATTTTTTGCAGAAATATGATGCTTAAATTTCAACGCGACTATTTTGATAATCAGAAGTCTCTCTTAAAACGTTTTATTTCAGATTTTGTTTGCCAAAAATATTGTTTTCTCAAGGAGAAATATCTTCCAGCATTGACAAATACCGCATATTGAAGTTGAGAAAAATCGATTTTAGTTGGTTGTTTTTCAAAACTTTAAAAGAAATGAACAGAGAGAGAGAGGGAAAGAACTGTATTAATAAGGTTCTAAATGAAATATCCTTTTATGGCTTGAAAATTTCGGAAAAGAGTGCGGATGCGTCATTTCAAGATCCTTGTAAAAAGTCGTCTTTTTGTCTCTTGCAAAAAAATTTTTATTCCACCAGATACCTGACAAGTTCTCTTCATGAACTTGATTGAAGACTCTGAAAATAAATCAAAAGGCTGATAATTTGGGTTTTAAGGAAAATCACGAGACTCAAAAACCCTTTATCAGGAAAAAAAAAAAATAGAGTATGACAAAGTGTCGAATATTAGAGGCATTAAAAACTTGTTGAAATCTGCAATAAACTGAAACACAGCAAGCACGAAGGACTCAAAATGGAAAGGTTTTCGGGACGAGGCTTGCATTATTTCGTTCATAAGAGGAACTTTGGTTTTGACTGGCGGGATAAACTTTCTTTAAAATGTTGTTATTATTTTCAAGACAGAAATTAATTCTAAAATTTGGGTAAATAATTTCTCTCTTCTGTCTCACCCTACCTTCAACCTTATTTGAGTAAACTTGTGAAAACTGGCTGATCCAAGTTGGAATGAAACAAAGAACTCTCTATGAAAGGTGGAGTTAGTCCTTTTTTTTAATTCGAAAATATTTAAAAAGGACTTTGTTGCTAAACGAGTTTCAGCTCAAAAGATTTCTCAATTAAACTGTTCAACTCCATTATATCCCCAGCCATTCCTTCATACCCTTGCGAGTAAACAAATGCAAACATGTTTTTGGAAGGCTCATTCCTCCCAAGGATTTACTGTTCACCATAACATTTTTATTAGTTTGTGACTTTAAAAAAGAAAGATCTTTTTTAAAAAAGTTTAAATTTGCCACAGATCTCGACTGACTTTCTCGGATTTTATTTAAATTTTATTTTTTGTAGTGTTTTTATTCAAAAAACTTTGCTTCAATCAATCAAGAAATAAAAATTATTGCAATTGCAAACTAGTTTATGGCAAAATCCATTCTTTGCATCATCTCGCTTTTTCTCCTTCTTGTCCATGCTCAATCTCAATGGACTTACTCAGTTGTCAACTCCACGACTGACCCCTCTCACTCTTATTACACTGCGATCCTCAAATACAATGGCTTCCAAGATCATTGGACCAACCAAACCAACAAGGTCTCCCAATACCTCAATTTCACCTATTTCTTCATCTCTCCTTCCCAATTAGTTGTCAGACTCACTGATCCTCTCAACCCCAACAGATGGGAAGTGCCTCATGAACATCCTTTCCCTCATTCTGATTACACCAAGAAGTTTGCTCCCTATGATAATGCTCTTGTGAAGGTCACTGTGACCCAATTCCCCTTCTCCTTCAAGGTCACAAGAAAATCCACCAACGAAGTGATCTTTGACAGTTCTGTGGGTGATCTAATCTACAGCGACTATTATCTCCAATTCTCAACTTCATTGGCAACTCCCAACATCTTTGGATTTGGAGAAAGAGCTTTCAAGTTTAATCTTGGACCCGATGGCACTTATAGCATCTTGACAAAAGATTCCCCAGGAGATTTGGAGGTTGGAGAGTCTGGGCACAGTTTGTATGGCTATCATCCCGTCTATCTCCTCAGAGAGAAGTCCAATGCCTTCAGTATGGGTCTCCTCAGATCCTCTGTCTCGATGGACTTGGTAATTGAGGGCGGTAAAAAGCTCACTTACAAGGTTGTTGGCGGTATTATCGATCTCAATTTCTTCTTGGGAGGAGATGTTGAAAATTCCCCAGAGACCGTTGTGAAGCAATACCACTCTTATCTGGGAAGCTGGACCTTGCAACCCTTCTGGTCTTTTGGCTATCATCAGTCAAGGTGGGGCTACAAGACCTCAAACATGATGGCTTCAACATTGGAGAAGTTTAGCCAATACAACATTCCTCTTGATGTCATCTGGTCCGATATTGATTATATGAGAGCAAAGATCGACTTTACTGTGGACACTCAAATGTTCCCACCCGAGAAAATGAAAGCAATGCTCGCCAAATACCAAAAGAGGTGGGTTCCTATTATCGACGCTGGCATTGCTATTAACAACGAGATCCACACTATCGGCCTCAACAACGACGTTTATATCAAGGTTCCCAATGGAACTAATCTCCTCGGACAAGTCTGGCCCGGCTATGTCAACTATCCTGATTGGTTCAACCCCAATACCTCAATGTTCTGGGACTTGAGCATGGATATTCTCCAAAAGCAAATCCCCTTTAGCGGAATCTGGCTTGATATGAATGAAGCCAGTAATTTTGTCCCTGGAGAAGTTGGCTTTGTCCCTGACTCCAAAGATCTTCGCAATTTCCCTCCTTACAAGCCCACAAGACCTGAAGATTTCATCTTCACCAAGGCTATGAGAATGGATGCCGTTCATTATGGAAATGTCAGCGAACTTTATGCCCATAACACTTATGGGTTGCTTGAGAGTAAAGCTACTTACAATTACCTCAAGATATTGGATTCCTTGGTCTTCATTCTCACAAGATCTTCATTTTACGGCTCTGGAAGGTATGTTGCCCATTGGACTGGTGACAATATGGCTACTTATGAGTACCTTGCTCTTTCAATTCCCACAGTGATTAATTCTGGTCTTTTTGGTATGCCAATGGCCGGTGCTGATATTTGTGGTTTTGAAGGAGACACAACTGAAGAACTTTGTTCGCGCTGGTATCAAGTTGGTGTCCTTTATCCCTTTTCAAGAAATCACAATTCTATTGATAATATTGATCAAAATCCTTGGGATTTTGGATCCACTTTATTGGAAACTGCTCGTCTCAATATTCGCTTCAAATATGCTATTATGAAGCATTATTATGCTCAGTTTTTGAAACAAGGCGGTACCGGAATGATCTTCAAGCCCGTCTTCTTTGAATTCCCCAGTGATCTCAACCTTTACGACACCCAGGCTGGTTACATGGACAGTCAAGTCATGATCGGTGAAGCCCTTATGGCTGCTCCTGCCCTTAACCAAGGCCAAACCACGGTTGATGTGTATTTCCCTCAAGATACTTGGTTTGATTTGATCACTGGAGAATTGATCAGAACTAACAAGCAAAGCGCAGGTGTCGTGACTCGAGATGCTCCATTCAATGCTACTGCTCCTATTTTCTTGAGAGGAGGCCACCTTATGGCTGTCCAGGACGTTGCTGGTGCGAATAGGAGTGATGATTTGAGCAATGATTTCAAGCTGGGAGTTGGTTTCAAGGAGACCAGCGCTGCTGGTGTTCATGTGGCCACTGGTGAAATGATGGGTTTGAAGTCCTTTAATGACCATAATATCTTGGCTAAATGCAAGCTTGATAATTGTCTTTACACTGTGAATGCTAGTATCAAGGTCACTGGAAGCGATTTTGAAGTTAGAATTGCATTTAACAATCAAGGAACTGGCTCAAACTATGAAGAAGTGACAATTTCTTATTTGTATTTGTTTGGCGATTGGGCTGATCAATTTGGCTATTTGGTTCAGGTGCATGAAGAAATGCATTTGAAACATAATTTGGAAGTTGGCGGATTTAGTGTGGAAAAGTTGACTGGCAATGTGTTGATCTACAAGTTTGACACTCCTTTTAGTGTTAAACCTGGCTCTGTTATCAATATCACTATTGATAAGAAATTTACTGTTGTTGATTATTAAACAAATGTATGTGCTTCTATAGAGTGAGTAAACTTTATAGATTTAATTAAAGATGAATTCAACATTTAACATGAGAAAAAGAGATATGAGAATATCTTTTATTTATCTTAAAAAACTTGAAAAATCTTTCTCAGATCCTTAATGATCAGAATATCAATCAAAACAGTTCTGACATCTTCTAAAAATCGATTTGTTTCCACTTTAATATCTGAATCAACACCATGTCCTAGTCCTTCTCGAGTGATCTGCGAGAACTTCCTCTTTCCATTCTCCAAATTGGAATTATTAAACACCCATGTTTAGATTGCAGAACACAATCGTCCAGCCCATGCGCCCACAAAACAGGTGAACATTCTTGCTCTTTTGCGACTTCTAAATTTTTGATTGCAAAAGAAGAATAAATGATAAGCCCTCCAAGAGTTTTCTGATATGTTTTCCAGACATAAGAAGCTTGCATTGCTCCCATTGAAAACCCTCCAGCAAAACATTTTGTAGAATCCCCTCCCAATTCAGCAATTTCTTGATCAAGGAATGCATACAATCGTTCAGTGCTATCTTTACAGGAGTCCATGTTTATGAGGTGATTGACGTCTTCGTTCGAAGCATTCAATGTAAAGATATCTGCCCTGTGGTGAACCTTCTCTGAGCAGTTGGAAGAACCACTTTGAAGTCCTGAGAATGTCAGAAAAATATCATAAATTGGTTTTACGTGATTGGCGACTCCTCCTTCAGTGAAATAATCTAGCCAGATTGACCCCAACCATGTAAGAAAATTAGTGTGTTTTTGTGTTTTTGGAGTGAGGATAACAGTTTTATTATCTCTGTGAGAGATGTCAAAGGGAGAATTCATGACCTGCATGTGCGAAAAAACAAGAATTTATTTTATCCGGTAATACTTTGGAAGGATAATTTCTGAGATAAGCAAAGTCGGCAAAATGGGCAAATAGGCTAGCATTATTTTTAAAAAGAATCTCCATTGATTTTCACATTAAAAATGAAATTATCGATTTATGTTGTGAGAAAACATTCTTTTTAGTGTTTCTTTCATTTAAAGAGAGGAGCAATTACCAAGGAGAAATTACCAAATACGATGAGGAAAATAAAAACAATAAAAAAAATCCAAAAGCAGTTCGAATATCAGTGCAAATTTTCTCGTATATTTTCATAATTTAGGCTTAGTTGAAAATCGTTCTAAAAATCTATGAGTCTCAACTTTAATCACAGAGTCCACAGCATGACCCAGTCCTTCCCTCGTTATTTGGAAAAACCTTCGCTTCCCATTCTCCAAATTGGAATTATTAAACACTCCATGTTTATAGAGCATTACGCAATCATCTAGCCCGTGTGTCCAGAAAACTGGTGAATATTCCTGCTCTTTTGCCACTGCAAGATTCTTTATTGCATGCGAGGAGTAAATAATCAGCCCTCCTAGAGTTTTCTTGTATTGCTTCCACACGTAAGAAGCTTGTGTTGCTCCCATCGAAAATCCTCCAATGAAGCATTTTGTTGAATCTCCCCCTAATTCATCAATCTCTTGATCAATCAACACATTAAGTTTCTCAGTATTCTCTTGAGCGGATCTGAGGTTAATGAGTTTGTTAACATCTTCATTTGAAGCATTAAAAGTGTAAACATCAGCCCAAGCATTCCCTTCCGCCCCATATAATGTCGTAAATCTTTTTGGGGCTGTCGGAAGAATCACTCTAAAGTCCTAAAGAAGGTTATGTCGAGCAGACTTTGGTTTACTTGAGGGACAGCTCCTCCAGAGACAAAGTAATCTTGCCATTGAGAACCAGATTGGCCCCAACCATGCAAGAAAATGAGAGTGTTTTGATGTTTTTTACCTTTGGGAGTAAGGATCACGGTACCATCCTTTTTGGTTATGTTAAAATTAGATTTGAGGGCTTGCATGTTATTAGAATTTAGAAAAGATGAGAATTTTATTTTGAACAGAGAATGTTTGATAAGGAATTTATATAAAAAATTTGAGAAAGGCGGAGTGAAAAATGGGCGAATAAACTGGGATAAAAATTTGGTGGACAGTTTCAACTGTAAATAATAGGCAAGATGTGAAGCTTGCGTTGTCTTGGCTTGATTTAGAAAAAAAATGATTATTCTTATTCTTGTCCAAATGAGAAAAAATAGAATTTTCCCTTTATTCTCTTTTTATGAAAACAAAAATATTCAGAGATGATTTTGAAAATGAAATTTTTAAGAGGGACTTTGCAAATTAAAAAAAGTCTGAATGAAACTTGAATAAATCAAAGCAAAGAGAGACAATAAAGGTGCATTTTATATCACCAAATTTCTATAACCTTGGTTTAGTTGAAGTTTGTTCTAAAAATCTATTCGTCTCAAGTTTAACCACAAAATCAACAGCATGTCCTAACCCTTCTCTTTTTATTTGTGAAAATCTTCTTTTTCCGTTCTCCAGATTCACATTATTAAACACTCCATGTTTATATTGCATCACACAATCATCCAATCCATGAGCCCAGAAAACAGGTGAATATTCTTGCTCCTTTGCGACTTCAAGATTCTTCACTGCAAAAGAAGAATAGATAATCAGCCCTCCTAAAGGTTTCTTATATTGTTTCCAGATAAATGAAGCCGAAGTTGCTCCCATTGAAAATCCTCCAATAAAACATCTCGTAGAATCTCCTCCTAACTCAGCAATTTCTCTATCAAGTAATGCATGCAGTTTCTCAGTAGTCTCTCGGGCTGATTCCAGATTAATCATTTTATTGACATCTTCTTGTGAAGCATTAAAAGTATAAATATCAGCCCAAGCATTCCCTTCCATTCCATATAGAGTGGTATATCTCCTTGGAGCTGTTGGAAGAATCACCTTAAAGTCCTACAAATTGTGAGAAAATAGTGATTCACTGGTTTTACTTGAGGGACAGCTCCTCCAGAGGCAAAGTAATCTTGCCATTGAGAACCAGATTGACCCCAACCATGCAAGAAAATAAGAGCGTTTTGATGCTTTGTGCCTTTTGGAGTGAGGGTAACAATTCCATCTTTTTTTGTGATGGTGTAAAGGGGATTTGGAGCATTCATCATTGAAAGATATATGATTTTTAATGCAGTTGAAAAGGGTTCAATTTTCTTTTAAATTTTGGATAAACGTTCGGCAAAGTAGGCAAAGTGGGCAAGGGAGGCAAATTGATTCAGACAAGTTGAATATTTTATAAAAAAGGAACTTTAACAAGTAAAGAAAATTTCTTCATTAGATAAACAGCAAGTATCCGTATGATATTTATTATAAAAAGCAGTAAGTGAGTAAGTTATTCAATTTACTAAGTAATTGATACTCTTCAAGAACATTTTCTTTCTCCCTGACTCAAAGTTTTGGTCTCAATAGGATATTTCTAAAAAAGATTCTCATTTCAATTTCTGTTTCCTTATCAATTCCATGCCCTAATTCTTCCCTTCTTAAGTGTATATATGCCCTCTTTTTCGTATCCAATACATTATTACAATACATTGCAACCTTATATTTTATCACAGGATCCTCCGTCCCATGAACCCAAAACACTGGACAATCTTCTTGTACTGGTTCACTTGGAATATTTCTAACTGTCGATGCTGCATAAAGAATAACTCCACCCAACTTTTTGGGATAAGTTTTCCATATGCATGAAGACAAAAAGCCTCCAAGAGAAAATCCTCCAATAATAAATCGAGTTGAATCTTGTAAAATCACTATTTCTTCATCCAACACTTTATGAAAATGATCAGTCATTTCTTGCGCAAATCTAATGTCTGTCAGAGCCTTGACGTCATTCTGATCATCATCCAAGATTTCTACATCCAGCCAACCTGGTGCATCTTTCGCAAAGAATATTGAACGCCTTATTGGAGCTGTCGGCAAAAGGACTTTAGTTCCCTATAAACAATTAAAAGGGTTCGAGATTGTTGTTTTACTTCAGGTAATAAATCTTTGGAGGTGAAATAATCAACCCAAAGATCTCCAGCTTGTCCCCAGCCGTGCAGGAAGAGGAAAGTTTGAGTGTGCTTTGAAGTAGGGTTGAGAATAATGAGGTCTTTTTGATGAGAGATGGTGTATTGAGAGGGTTTCATAGGAAATTTTGGGAAAAGATGAAGTATTTATTTTGGATTAAAGGAGGCGAGAAAAGGCTAAAAAAATTGGGATTAAACAGGCAAAGAGAGTGTAAAATTATAAGACTTCAATATCGGGAAATTTTTTGTGACGAAAAGAGTTTCTTGAAAGGAGCAGATTTGAGATCTTTTAAAATTGAGCACCTTCAGATGAGTTGATTTTTCTTTTGATTTCCAAACAAATGCTTTGAGTTCTGAGCAGGAGCAGATTTCTCAAAAAATATTGAATAGCCAAGTCTATTCTCTCTTTGATATTCACTCCAGCTTAATTCGAATTTCTACTCTGAAAATAAAACTTTTAAAGAAGATTTGAGGAATCACATCAAAACAAAAATTCTCTTGCGAAAATAGGTTTTTCATAATATTTGGCTTTGCTTGAGGGAGTTGTGAATTTTGAAGACCCTAAAAAACTATTTTGTTAAGAAAAATAAAAACATGTTTTTAATTTCAATTTTCGAAAAAATGTTTTGAATTTCCAAGAATCCAGGGTTTGAAACTTCGGAATTTGAAAATCAGGAACTCTTGATGAAAAGTTTCTGAAGGGTGAGAGATTTTTTTTGTTCCCTACGAAATCCTCGCTATCATAATTTCTCACGATTTCAAATTTTCACGATTTTTTTGCAAGCAAAATATCCCCAAACTCCGTAAAAATCACGAGATTTTCAGATAGTGAGAATTTTGACCAATGCTAATTTCAAACCGCAAGGGTTTCAAGACGAGAATTTTGAATTGCGAGAAATCAATATTCTTTTTCGAATTTTTGGGAGTTCAAGTTTTCAGATGAAATATTCATCAAAAGTAAATGAAACATTTTGAACGATAGAGGTTGTTGAATATTTACTCTTTTCTCAGGTTGTCTCTAAATTTCATTCAAGAAACTCAATTTAAACACTTTTATTGAAGTTTTGTAAAAAAAAAAAGTTTTCAATTTTTTCATCGAAATGTCCTCAAGATAAACCCTTTGTAAATTCTACTATTTCTAATTTCTATCAAAAATGAATTTTCGGTGAAATGGTAAAATGATGAAATTTCGAAAAATTTAGCTCAAAATTTTGTTATGTTATTTAGATGGAGACCTCAAAAATGCAGCAATTCCAAAGATCAAAAAGAAAAAGTCAGAAGCAAATGCTTTTGAGATCTATTTTACAAATTCTAACTCCAAAAAAACAATTGGGAGAAAATTTCAGGTTTCTTCAAATTGAAAAATCCAGACCCCGGCATTTATTGAGAAATATACCAAGTTGAGAGAGCTGAAATTACACCAGAAAATCATTCTTGTAATTTTTAGCATCATGTAATCTCAAAGAAAATAGAACCTTCAATGATTTTCAACAAAAATGTGGGATTTAGAGAATTAGAAGAAGTTTTTCTTTAATCATCGGGCCAAACAGTTCAAACATCTGGAAGGAAGTCCGGAAATCCAGATCAAATTTTGATGATGTCAAATCTTGAAAGAATCTTACAGAAGAAATTTGCGAGGAGAAATGCAATTTGTCAGACAAAAAAATTTCTTCTAAAAAAACCAAAAATGAAAAAAAAACCCTCGAATTCTTTCCTTTTTTTGCTCATAAATCTTCATCAATTTCAACCCAAAAATTTTCAAATAAGACTAGAGTTAAAAAATTTTTTTTCATTGATGATGAAATATTCTCAGTCTCAAAATTATTCACAAATTTCTTTAAAATTTCAAAACTTCGTTTTTCAATTCTTTTTCATTTCTTTTTCTCATTTTTGTGGTATTTCTTTTCTTTGGAAATAAGTGAGTTGAGGTATTATTCGATTGAAAACTTGAAAACTTTAACAAATACCGAATCACTATGAGATTCATTCAACTAGTAAAATTTTGAGACAAGATCTGAAAGTTGAAATAATTTTTCCATTTGATGGTCAACGAAGAAAAAATCTCTTGACCTTTCCGGTTTTCTTGTTGAATTTAATGAAACTGGTTGAATATTCAGAAGTAGTTGTTGTTGAATTTGACAAAGATTTCGGTTTAGCTCAACCTTGAAAAAATAATCTCAAGAAAATTTTTTATAAAGATTAAGAGTATTGAGTATATCAAAATACAACAAAAATTTTATAGTCTCGGTTTCAATAAAATTTCTTCCAAGAAGGCTCGAGTTTCGATCTGGATGACTTGATCGACTCCATGTCCAAGTCCTTCCCTTTTAATATGCACGAATTTCCTCTTTTTGTTGTCCAATGCAGAATTGCAATATTCCCCATGCCGATATTTAATAACACAATCATCCACTCCATGAGCCCATAAAACTGGTGAATATTCTTGTTCTGTCTTCCAAGGGACATTTTTACCTAAAGCACATGAATACAATATGAGCCCACCCAAAGGCTTTGAATATATTTTCCATACCTGTGAAGAGATGAAACCTCCCATTGAAAAGCCTCCAATCAAAAGCCGAGTCAAATCCCCAAGGATCTTGATCTCGTCATCAAGTATTTTGTGGAGTTGGTTGGTGATTTCTTGGACAAGATTCATATCTGTTATTATATTTCCATCTTCTTGTGAATGATTCAATGTATATAGTTCCGTCCATGCTGGAGCATGTTTCTCATAGAAATTTGTGTATCGTACCGGAGCTGTTGGCAAAAGAACTTTTGTTCCCTAGAAAAATTGAAGATTTAGGAGATCAACGTTGTACTTCAGGTAATACATCTTTGGAAGAAAAATAATCAACCCAAGTGTCTCCATATTGTCCCCAACCATGCAAGAACACACAAGGGTTTGGGCATGTTTTGTGAGAGGTATTAGGGTAATCAGATCTTTTTGGCGAGAAATGGTGTGTCGTGGGAATTCCATAGAATTTTGAGGAAGTTCAAGAGGTGAACATTAATTTTAGCTTTTAATGAAACTTAGCACATGCAAAACTCGTCTTATTACAGTATTTTTAATATACTGTAAATAATGAGAGCTGCCTTTGTTTTCAGCAAAGAAATTTTCCAAGTGTTATTTTCACAAATAATTATTCACTTCAAAAAAGTTCAACTCAAACCCTGCCAAATCAGCTCACGGTAATTTAAAAGAAACAGTTTAGAATCTAGAGAGATGATCTTATCGCCTGAGCTTTTTGACGTGTTTTCAAGTTTATTTTTGAGAATAACGTGTCCCCAATACAATTTTTATATTCAAAATTTATTTTCCACCTAAGAGATAAAACTTGCTCCATATTGAAAAAAATGCTGTGACTTGCCAAGCAAATAGCATTCAGGAGATAAAAGAAAGCCCATGCTTTCTTGAAAACATCCATGAAAAAGATTATCTTTGAAAATAGCTCTGTATCAATTACGATTATTAAAATTGCCTGTGACTGGGAGATATTTTTACGAATGGATGGATGGATGATTTACAATACAATAAAAGAATCTTAATTATTTTTTTTTAATACATCAACCGAATTAAACTTGATGTCATACCGAATTAGGCTACACGTAAGAAACTTAATTGAACACGTAAACGTATCTTTCTTTCTAAAGCCTTGGTTTCAGCAAACTTTCTTTTAAAAAGGCTTTTGTCTCGACCTGAATGACTCTATCCACAGCGTGTCCGAGCCCCTCTCTCTTTACGTGCACAAATTTCCTCTTTTTGTTGTCCAATGTATAATTACAATATTCTCCATGTCTGTACAACAACAAGCAATCATCAAGCCCGTGAGCCCACAAGACAGGCGAGTATTCCTGCTCAGGGCCGGCCAAAATATTCTTCCCAACGATCGAAGAGTACATGATAAGACCTCCCAGAGTCTTTGGATAGCTTTTCCAAATACAAGATGACATGAAACCTCCCATTGAGAATCCTCCCACAAAGAATCTCGTGGAATCTCCCAAAATATCAATCTCAGAATCAAGTAGCTTATGAAACTTTTGGACCACCTCTTGAACCATATTCATATCAGTCATGACACCCACGTCATCTTGAGAAGAGTTGAACGTATATAGATCAGTCCATGCTGTCCCTTCTCTCTCGTAAATGGTTGTATAACGTATGGGAGCTGTTGGAAGAAGGACTCTGGTTCCCTAGGGACGGTAAGATGGGGAGAAATGAGCAGAACTTACCTCAGGTAAAACATCTTTGGAAACAAAATAGTCCATCCAGAATGCGCCGGATTGACCCCATCCGTGAAGGAAAAGGAGAGTCTGGGTATGTTTGGAGGTAGGAGTGAGGGTGATAAGGTCTTTTTGCTTGGAGATAGTGTAGCGAGATTTTTTCATTTTTAAGATATTTAATGTTAATTAAAGGCTCGAAAGACGGTTTATTTATAGTCAAATCCAAGAATATTTTGGTGAAAGATCTTTTCTCCTAAAATAAAACTCATTGTGAAATTGGACTTTGATAAAACTAGAAATAATAAGAGAGGAATCAAAGCTTTTCCAGAAAAACTATTGAATTTTGAATCCTTCTCACACAAAGCATATTATTTGTATTCCTTTGGAATTAAAGGACTCTGCCAAAACTTTTCTCTTCAACATACAGACATCTTCTAGTCGAACAACTTCATCTTCTCCTTGAACCCTTTTTTGGCTCTTTCAACCAAGTTTTCAAATTTGAGTCTTTTCCTGATAAGAAAATGGTCATTTTTGCGTTTTTCAAATTTTTGGAAGGACAGTTTAATTTTAAGAAAATCGACTTCTCTCTGAAGTTTAATTTGACAAAGGAAAAATAAAATTAACCAACCTTTTATTAAAATCTATAGAGAGGAGCGGAAGCGAGGAGAAGTAGAACTCCCCCACCAAGAGGTCAGAAAAACTCAAAGGTCGGCAGATAAAGAGCCTTTGGAGGCCTTTTGGAGGGAGCAACCGTGGATATATGGATCCCGATGAAGTAATACCTTCAAAACACAGCAAATTCGTCCTCACCTCAGGAAACTGAAGTCAGCAAACGATCGGCACTTTACTGAAGCCAAGTGGAGCCTTTAGAGAGGTCACAAAGGTGGTGACAAGAAGGTGGTTTAATTTTCGGCGTTACATTGTAACGTCGCATTGAGACAAATTTAAAATTATTGGGCTTTCTCTGGAATAATATGGAAATACTTTTATGTGTTTTTTGCTTTTGGAGCCCTGGAGTTCGGACCTTCATATGTCACTGTGAATAAAATAAAGACCAACTCTCAATCAAATCATCAAAATGAGAGATATTTTCTCTGGGAATAATACGGGCCTAGCTCGTTATAAGGAGCTGATTATTGGGATAAAGTGTTTATGCAATTCGCGTCTCAAAATTGGATGCAAAAATCAGACTTATGGCCCTCCAAGAAAAATGGAAAATCGTAAAGGGCTTGTTTGAGTCATTCGTTTTAAATATAACGATTTTGGAAGTTTTCGAAGCTTTTCAAATCTCTCTGGAAATTTCTTCTCGAAATAATCTCGATTTCAACCACAAACGTTGTTCCAGAAGTTTAAAAATCCTTCTGAAAAAATATCCCCTTGATCAGAAAGCCAAAATTACTTTCAAAGAAGTCCTGAGGAACTTGAAAATGCCTGCTCTCAATTAAATCTGACACTTGCCCACAAATTGAAAGTCTATTTTGCGTTTTAAGTTCTTTTCCTAAGGCAAATCAAGGAAGATGACATCTTGAGGGAGAGAGACAGAAGAATACCATTTGCAAGTTGATCTGAGGGAGAAAAGCAAACCTTAGAGGAAAACTTGGAGGAAAAGAAACCTGTTACATTATGCTCAAACTGATTCACTTTCCCAGTCAAACTTTTCAAAAGCTATGATTCACCATCAGATTGGGAAGTGGTTTCTTATATGCTTTGCGGACAGATGACTTTCACCAATCCCCATTGGAAAAACTTCCAATAAAACTTTTTCTTATTTTTTCCTCCATTTTTCTCTAAAAGAGCTGAATTATGGACAAAACTTCCACTTTTTGGAGTACATACTCCTGATTCTATCATCGAAAAACATCACTTTTGAAAACTGCCTTTTTTGAACATTTTCTGGTTTCTAAGCAACTGAAGGAGATTCTCATGGATCATGTTTTCCCACCAATAATTACCGGTAAAATACAATCGGAGTGTGAAGGAATTTTTGATCATGACGTTTCAAGTCCTCTAAATTTCAAAGGTAAAAATAGAACTGGAAGTGAGGAAGCGAGGCAAGGGTGAGTTTTGTACTTTAAAAAGTAATAGGATGCATAAAAGACATCCCAGCCGAGAGAAATGGCGTTCAAAGTGAAGTTTTAGTTCGTTCAACTTTGTTGTGTCAGATTGCGAAAAAATTTTCCTCCATTTTTTTCCAAAAAATTTTTCAAAAACTCAAAAGAGTCTTGGGTTTTTTCTTTGAGTTTCAAAATTCTCGACTGTCTTTTCTTGATCAACGAGTGGTGTTAAAATAAACTAAAAAAATCCCAATAAGAATTTTGAAAAAAATCTTGACCAATGCGTCGATGACGTATTCCTTTGTGGGAAATCGACATCACTGCCAGATTAACCGCCAAAACGGGAATTATTTGTGTCATTTTTGAATCGCAGAATAAAAGGATGGAATATACAAAGCACAATTTCTCGATGTCAAAAGTCCCAGAAAACAGAAAAATTTCATCTCTGCTGGAAATCACCAATATTTTGCAAAAATTTTCAAAAGTGCTTTGTTTAATTGATTGAGCAAAATGATTTTTTTATATTCAAAAACATTCAAAGTTTTTGTTAAAGTTTGTTTCAAAAATCCTTTAATGCAATGCCACAGTCAGGATTTCTTCTCAAGTGATAAAGTAATTAATTAGATGTGAATATCCTTATATGAATTCTAAGAAAAAGCACTGTGTAATAGAGATGGATGACGAGACAAAGGAAGGAGCTTTATTTAATTAAGGTTCGTTATACCATCATCAAGTTCCACGTCAAAGCCTCATTTCATACGTAAACATCGATTTCTTTTCAATCCTTCTTGCTAAAGTCTAGGTTTCAATAAGATTTCTTCCAAGAAGGCTTTAGTTTCGATCTGGACGACTTGATCTACTCCATGTCCAAGTCCGTCCCTCTTGATATGCACGAATTTCCTCTTTTTGTTGTCCAGTGTATAATTACAATATTCTCCATGTCTATATAACACCAAAATATCATCAAGCCCATGAGTCCACAGAACAGGCGAATATTCTTGTTCAGGGCCAGCCAAAATATTCTTCGCAACTGGTGAAGAATACAGGATAAGGCCTCCCAAAGTCCTTGGATAGCTTTTCCAAATACAAGATGACATGAAACCTCCCTGAGAAAATCCTCCCATCAAAAATCTTGTCGAATCTCCCAAAATCTCTATCTCAGAATCAATTACCTTGTGAAATTTTCGGACCATATCTTGAACCATTTTCATATCTGCAACTATATTCACATCCTCTTGAGAGAAATTCAATGTATAAAGATTAGTCCATGCTGGTCCTTCTCGATCATATATCTTGGTATAACGTACGGGAGCTGTTGGGAGAAGGACTTTGGTCCCCTAGAGAGGATAAGAGGAGGAGAAAATGCCAACAATTTACTTCAGGCAGCACATCTTTTGAAACGAAATAGTCCATCCAGATTGCACCAGATTCGCCCCACCCGTGAAGGAAAAGGAGGGTTTGGGTATGTTTAGAAGTCGGAGTTAGAGTAATCAGGTCATTGGATTTGGAAATAGTATAACGAGACTTCTGCATTTGAACAAATTAAAGGCTTGAAATACCAGAGTTTATTTTTTTTTAGAAAATTCGGACGAGGATGTTTTGATGTATTAAAATATGTAATTAGCAATGCAGTCGATTTTTAACTCTGAAGGGTTTGAAGTTTTTTCTTATTCTTTGAAAAAATCTTCTTCATTTTACATTTCAAAATTATCCATAAAAATAAAGAAAGTAAAAGTTTAGATGATTTTAAACTTGAATTTAGTAAAGAATTAGATAGATAGTAAAAATATAATAATTTATCTTTGATTAAAATGAAAGTTCAACAAGTGAGAGTCTTGTATAGCAAATATTCTTTCTCACTTTTATGAGATTTTCCTTTGACTGCCATTATTTTCATACAATTTTCGTTTTTTTAGAGCTTTGGTTTTATTGATCTGACTTCTTCCATAAAATGCTTGGTTTCCACTTCTACAACAGTATCAACTCCATGACCCAAACCTTCTCTTGCAACATGCACAAATTTTCTCTTCCCATCTTTCAATGCATAATTGTTATAAACTCCATGCTTATATTGCATCATCCAATCTTCGATCCCATGTGCCCAAAACACTCCAGATTCTTCTTGAGCTTTATTCACAGCCAAGCTTTTCAAAGTTGCGATTGAGTAAGCAATCAAACCAGCCAATGGTTTCTCATATGTTTTCCAGACATATGCAGCCAACCAGCCTCCACTGGAAAAGCCTCCAATAAAGCATCTCTTCGAATTCCCGATTTCTTCAACTTCTTTGTTAAGAATCTCACGGATTTTAGAAGCCATTTGTTCAACATCTTGCATATCAGAAATTTTGTTCAGATCATCTTGAGAATGATTCAGTGTATGCATAATAAACCATTGATGGGATGCCTTTTCAAAGAACGCATTATATTTGATTGGAGCAGTCAAGAGGATAATTTTCGTTGCCTACTTGAATTTGAGAAAAAGAGAAGAAAGGAGGAAGAATTACATCAGGTGTAGCGTTTCCAGAAGCAAAATAATTGATCCAATTATCGCCAGGCTCTCCCTAGCCAGGAAGGAAGATAAGAGTTTGCTGAGGCTTTTGGTGTTTGGGAGTAAGAATGATTTGCTCATTGTGTTTATTGATCTGAAAGGAAACAGAAGAAGAAAGCATTCACGAGGGAGATTTTGACAATTTCTAAACTAATTATATTTCAATCGAAATAGTTAGGGTTTTCTAAAGGTGTCTTTTTTTTGGGAAAGGGCTAGGGAATGGTTAAGAAAATTTTTTGATAAAACCTTGTTCATTTCTCTGGCACTCTCCAAGTTTTCTCAAAAGTTATTTTTTCATTTGATTTTCTTCGTCAAAATCTGACAAAGTTGAAATTGTTTTTTAATGACATTCTGAATTCGAAGGATTAAGAGAATTTTGGTGATTTGAAAAGTGATTAGCGATCTTACTCCTCTTGAAAAAAATTTATTTTTTAAAAACTTTTTTATAAATTTTTTTTTTTTAATTGTATTTTCAGAGTTTTTTGGGGAAAATATTCAAAACATATTTCTAGAACAAAAAGAGATCAAAGGGGGGCGGAATTTTTTTTTGTAAATCTGCTCTTTCAGAACTTTTGAGATTTCGAAACCGGGTTTTTATGACCTGTTATTTTCCCTGTTTCCTTTAAAAAATAGCAGGTTTTAGAAAAACCTGAACTTTAGACATTTTCCATTGAAGATTTTCTTGAAAATGAATTCCATCACAGAATTTCTTAGTTATTTGGATCAAGAAGATGCTAAAAAACTGTGGGGTTCCTTCAAACTTTCAACAAATCACAGCTCTCTCAAAGAACGCGAAAAGAAGTGATTGCTGACTGATTTGCTAAAGTTTCATAAATTTTCAGACATCCTTTTTTCTCTCGTTAATATCTAAAATCTTTGAAAAAAATCCCAGATTGTTTTACTTGATTTCAAATTTTTGTTGAACCTCTCAAAAACTGATTTTTTCAATTTAAATAAAACACAGGGAAAATAGCAGGTCCAAAAATCAAAATTTTTTTGAGGTTGAAGGGAGGCCTGACCTCCGAAGGGCAGCTGTCTCATATTCACCTCGATATTTTGAGACTATAACTCGGTCGTGAACCCATCAGCGATGTTCTCAAGTCCAAAATTCAATTTTAATTTTGTCTAAAAATTTCTGCATTTTTAGACAAGATTTACGAAAACCTAAGACAAACTATTTCTGTCTTTTTGGAATCTGATTATTGGTTTTTTGATGTTTCAATTTTTGAATAAAATTTTTATCAAGATTAAAAAAATTATCATTCTCAAATCAAACTCAATTGAATTAAGATATCAAGAAACATTCTGTGGAGAAAGATTTTGGATGTCAACGAGTGAGATACAAATTCCTACGAAAAAAATGAGTTCCAAACCATCCAAGTGGAATTTTGTCTTCAATGAGATTTTTCTCTTTATAAAAGTGAGCTTTTGTCTCAAAAGCAAAAATCACTGTTCCAACTCTTAGAGGAGCAATTTGGAAAAAGAAAAACACGCTTTGGTCAACTCTTAAGAGAAAAGCAATAAAAAAGGTTTACCTCTGCCTTCTTCGAAAATAAATAAGCTGGCTTGAATAATTTTTCATGCGAACAAATAAAACGCTATTTCTCTAATTCAAATCCAAAGTTGTATTCCGATTTCACTCTTTCTCTGACTCCAAACATATCTTCAAAAACAGCAAGTCGAACACTTCTCAAGTTTCTCCTTTCTCAATAACAGCCTAAAAACCAAAATTAAGAAATCAAACTTTCGCAAGTCACATATAATAAATTTTATTATTTCAGAGGAAATTATAACTAAACTTTTATTTAATCCCCGATCTCATCCCAATAAAACTTTAACTCCTACATATAAACTTCATTTTTCCCTCTTGACAATAATCACTTTCTTGACAAACAAAACTCCATGTCTTCTCCTTCCTCTCCCACAACAAAACTCAACATAAATGACAGCAGTGAAATTCTCAACCAAGACACCAAACCGTCCCAAGAATACGTCCTCTACAAATACAGATTTGTTGTAATGTTTATATTCATCATTGCTGCCAACCTGAATGGGCTCGCGTTTACTATATTTTTACCCCTTCAAACAACTTTGCGAGATGCTTATGATGTGTCCCTCACCTGGGTGAACTTTTGCACTCTCTTAAACTCTAATCTGACATATGTTCCTGCAAATTTCATTGCAAATTACATCATTGATACATATGGCCTGAGAGCTGGGACTATTACAGGCACCATTTTGACTGTGATAGGCTTTTGGGCCAGAATTTTTGCTGAAAATGACTTTAACTGGATTCTTGTTGGCCAGATCTTTGCAGGATTTGGAACTCCCTATTTCTATAGCACACCACAAAAGATCTCCAACGTTTGGTTTGGAGCTAAGGAAAGGACAATAAGTACTCCCACAATTGTAACTTCCTTTTATATTGCGGCTTCTTTGGGTACAATTATCCCTCAACACTTTATTGATATTCATGCTGATCCCAAAACAGTCCGCCATCAACTCCATGAACTACTTTACCTCAGTGCTATTGTGGGGATTGTGAGCTGCGTATTTGTTATTATTTTCATGAAATCCAAACCAAAAACTCCTCCAAGTCCTGCTGCCGCGGCTCCCAAATACAACTACAAGAAATCCCTCAAGACTTTACTCAAAGATAAAAATACACTTTTGTTGTTAGCATCAACCTCAATTATCTATGCTTCTTCAAGCACTTATATTGGGACGATCCAGCAAATCGTTGACCCTTTGGATATCGACGGAAACCAAGTTGGCTACATTCTTTCTGTGGCTCTTTTATTCGGAATGCTGGGCTCCGGTATTGGAGCGACGATTCTGCATAAAACTCGTCGATTTAACGCCATCATTCGAACGATTGGAGTGCTGACTCTGGCGATGTTAATCGTGAATCTTTTTGCAGCAGAAACGGGAAGTGCTGTTGTATTAGGGGTTGCGGTTTTGGTATTTAAGGCAATAATCTGCCCGATTGTGTCAATCTCACTGGAATACGCAGTGGAATTATCGTTTCCAATAGCAGAATCGACAGTAGGAGGGTTTTGGTATGTGTTTAACCAACTATTTGCAACATTTGAATCGATTGGCGTCGATGAGATTTTGGAATGGGAGAACACAAGGGCTGGAGCAAGAATAACGTTCTTTTTGATTATTGGTGTACAGATATTGGCAATGGTGCCTTTGTTATTTATTAAAGAAGATCTGAAAAGAGAGAGATATGAAAAAGAAGGAGGAAAAGGGTTATTAGCAGAAGGAAATGATGAGTCTTTAAAGTTGCATCAAAATGTTTCCGCTGAAACAGATGTTAAATAAGGGAAAGGTTGTTTGTATATCTATATATTGTGGTTTCCATTTCTTGTTATCTATATATTTTATATATAGGGAAAAATAGAGTTGCTTATCATAAATTACGAAGAAATCATATGGAAGATATTTTTCTCAAAGGTTCTAAATCTCCTTCAAAAAGTTTTGGTGAGAGATATTCTAAAGTCTCTGCAGAACAAAATTTTTCTTTGAATCTTACCTTTTAAATCCTTAAGGAGTGTCGCAATAAGACTTTTTTTTAAGATTTTGACATTTGGTTGAAGATTAAAAATTTTTTTGTGTTTCCCATCAAAAACTCAATCCCTTGATCAAGAATGGCTCAAAATCAAAAGTTTTCAGAAAAAATTCTTTTCAATCTTTTCGTAAAAAATTTTCTGGTTGAAATTTTTGAATCTGGAATTTTTTTCTGAAAGTTCGATCAAATTTCAATTCTTTGTCACTCAAAATTTCATTAGAACCTTGGAGAAAAACATGCCCTAAGATGAGAAGAAATCACTTTCTGAATTAAATTTTTTTTTATTTAACAGCAAAACATCCTTAGATAAAAAAAGTTATAAAACAAACACAGATGATTTAATCAATACGAATGGATGAATAGATTGTTCTGTTGAACCAATAAGTAGCAAGGAATCCGATAGTACCACAAAACACTGTAAACATTAAGCTTAAGGCCAGCATGTATCCAAAATAAATGAATATGGATGACAAGCCAATTAAGCTGAGCTCCTTGTAATAATAAAAGATGGAGTAGGCAAAGATATAAAGTCCCACAGATCCTGTATTAAAGAACGAAGTCCACCATGTCTTATGATTTCCACTACGAGAGAGTTAGATAAACTCTTATTAATCAGAAGGCTTACTTGCAAAGGTGGAGATAGGAGATAACGATGGAAACTTCAGCAGAAGTGATGACCAAAATAAGGAGCACAGCAAAGAGGTATGAGAATAAGTAATAGAAAGAATGCTTCCACACGGATGTCATCACAAATACCAGCTCAATGAAAATCGATCTAAAATTTGGTAAAGAGAAGTCATATGAATCCTTACCCGAAAGGTAAGAGACCACCACAGATACTGAGAGTCTTTGGGCGAAGATACCAGACAACAGGTTTAACAAATTTGGGGATAGGGTTGAATTTGGAGGGATTTTGAATAGCAGATTTTTTATAACCAATAAGACTTCCTAAAAAGACCAAAGGAATTGAGACACCAAACCAAAGTGCAACCAACTCAAATGTTGTCAAGAAATGAAGCTAATTCAATGGATTAATAAATCATAAGAATTTCACAATTACTGCGTTTGAAGTCGCATTGGAGATGAGAATATGATTGATGGTATAAAAGAGAACGAGATTGATGCTAGGATAAAGGAGAGCAGTGGCCATAGTGCATTTAAGCCAACGGGGGCCTTGGAACATTTTGTACATTCTCGCTGAGAAATAGCCGGCAACAGTGCCCATAAAAGCATAGAATAAGATGACAGTAGTCAAAAGGCTTCCTCTCGAAGTTTGGTCGATAAACCCAAATCCAGTGAAAATGAGAGTGAGGAAAAAGACAGCGCCGATTTGAATTCCTGTGCCAATAGTAGCAGAAAGAAGGAGAGGGTGTTTAGGAGGTCTAAAAATATCTCTAGAAAGTTGCTTCCATCCTCTATCTTCACTAATATCTTCACTTGTTCTCAACTAGGAAAGGAATTATTAGTTTTCAAGAAGAGAGATTTAATTTTTACTTCATTATACATTCTAATATCTCTTCCGACAGTTCTTTTTAAGATCCAACCAATGATCGTCGTAAGGGCAAGATTCACAAGGCAAGAGTTTAAAAGAGACCACCAATGGATTTCTTCATGTCCCAATAGCTTGTAATCTTGAATTCTCGAACCAACAGCCTTGGTGCTTGGCTAGGGAGAGAATAAGAAGAGGAGGTTAAATAAACTCATTATTTGTACATAGAATTCGACATCATAGGAGAAGAAAATTTGGCCTTCTTGAAGTGGTTGCAATTGATCCTTTGGAGGGAAGGTTGGAGGGTGAAGACCAGGATTCTTATCACAGAATCCGACTGGCTTTCCTTCTTTCATTTCATATTTCACACTTTGAAAGATGAACAACTCATGAAAACATTTTTCGAGAAAATACCTTTTCGGAACAGCGGAGAAACCGACAATTCTTTTGCCTTTGGAATCAGGGGAGGTGTAGACTTCAACTCTGAAAGTCAAATGATTATAGATATAATAAGAAGAATCAGTCTCCTTGGAAATGATGAGTTAAAAACCAAAAAGAGGGGACAATACATTTCTGAAACCAAGAGGGAGGCCAACATGAGCACGATTTTTTGAGATTCTCATCAGGACTGGGAGGTTATCAATAACACTATTTTCAAGGGGATTAGCGGGAGGATTCCAAAAACGTACAGATTAACAGAATAACTGCGATCAATCATTTCAGCAAATCTGTTGACATCTTCTTCAGTGAAGGTTTGGGAACAAAGGGAAGCGCAGGTTTTATTTTGATTCAGAAGGAACTTTGAAGGATGAAGAAAGAGAGGGAAATCGGATTACGTCATATGGGGTAATTTGAGTGGTTTCACCAAGGAGAATGCTACCGAGGTTCTCATTTTTATGTTTGATGTTGTCTGCTCGGCAGAATTTGAGGAAATAATATTCATAGTTGAGTTGGGTTTTTTGGGAATCAAGTTCATTAGCGTAAACAACGAGTTTTTCTCCATCTTGATAAGCCTAAAAAGGCAATATTAGAAAGGAAAAGAGGGGTTTGGAAGACTCTATTGGATTCGCCTGGGGTGGAGAAGGCGAGAGTGTGGAGGATAAGGAGCGATGAAAAGAGTAAAAGTTTGAGCATAAATTAACAGGAAATTTATAAGAATTAAACACGCTTTGTTTTATACCCTTAAGATTTACGCGGGCTGGTAGTGAAATATATAAATTAGTTGTCTTGTAAATTTCGAAAAGTTAATTTTAGCAATATCAGTTATTGATCTCTTGAGATGAGAATCCGTCAATATTATTTCGAGAGAAGAGATTTGAGAAGAATTCTCTATTTTTAGACAAAAAGAGTTGCAGCAAATCAAACTCATTGACTATTGTAGATATTCTTATATCTCTGTTGGAGGCTCCGACAAGAAAAATTGGATGAATAATTGGGGATAAAGAAAAAGGGTTAGAATGAGAATGGAGAACTAGCAAGCATGGGTTATCTATTTTGAGATGAGAAGGAGTTCAACGAGAAGAAGATTGAAAGTTCAAAAAGAAAAAATTGGCTTTTAGCCCCTTTTTGTTTTGACTAAAAATAGATAAGATGTGGTTGAAAAAAAACACAATGTTTCGTGCAAAGATAGTGTCCTAGTCTCTTGCAAAAAGTCTAAAAAGTATTTGAAGGGGAATTGAGTGAATTTTTTCCACTGGCACTTGAAAAATGCTCAAAAAGAGATGTTTTTGGTGGAACGAATCATGGACGACCAATGAAGCTCATTTCAGTAAAATTGAACTCTAAATGTAAACTTTTTTATGTCTGGCCGGAAATTTCAGCAAAATTTTTCTATTTTTATGTACTAGTCTTCTATTTCAAAGAGCTGAAAAGAAATTTTCTTTTAGCTACTAAATTATCCAATTTGGCTGGTAAAAGCTTCTTCATAAAAAATGAGGAAAATATTTGGAAAAAGTTTTTTTTCTTCAGATTGCGGTCTTCTCATTCGAAAACTTTTGATAATAATGCTTGATTTGCTCACAAAATAGGCAATTAAGAACCTAATAAAATGAGGGCCCAGAATTTTTACTTAGCATTCCACAATTTTTGGCATCTTTGAAAAGGGCATGCCGAAAATTATGATTGCCGAATAAGATTTTACAGTAAGAAATTTTCAAAATTCTTGACTCATTTTGTCAAATCTCAAAAAATCTAAAATCTTATTCTCATCGACTTTTTTTCAGATCAGATCAAAGCAAATCAAACGAAATCAAATGAGTTTTCCTCTTAAATAAAGAAAACAAAATTAAATACTCTTGAGAGACGATTGATTTATGATGTAATATTTACAAAAAATAAGAGAGCACAAAACAGCAATAACAACACAAATATATTTAGTCAACTGCTGCCGTCTCTCATAGTTATTCATCTTTTTCATCTTCTTCATCAGCATTTTGCAGTAATCCTTGTTCATATTTTGTTCTTTTAAGGTTTTCTTTAATAAAGAACAACGGCAGAACACCCAAAAACTGTATGCCAATCGTAATATAAAAAGCTATGCTCGCTGCTTTTTGTGTTGGATTCTCTCCATCTTGATCCAATATTGTGTCAATCACAAATGATTCCAATGTCGAAGACAATTGATTCACCACAAACCACAATCCTCCAACAGTTGCCTCAGCTAATGGGAACGATAATTCCATTGCATATTCTAAAGATACAGGCAAAACAGGTGCAATTAACACAGAATAAGCTACAGCAACCGCTCCGAAGGCATAAGGACCACTTTTCACCAGCAAAAGGTTTCCTACCAACGCAATCAAGGAGATGACACCAGAGCCAATAATCACCCAGTTATACTTCCTGCTTCTGTGGATAATTGTAGCGCCAACAGCTGACCCAATAAGCCCAGTAATTGTAGAAATACATACAATATCGGAAATTTGGCTGCTCGTAATTCCAAAGGGAAAAGTTACTTGATTAATTGTGGAGAAATAATTCACCAGGGAACCATTTACAATAGCAGAGGCAACTAACAAACACATGACGTTCTTGTCTTTAAGCAAAGTTTTCAAAGAATTTGAAACATTCAGTTTTTCAGCTTCAGCTTCAACTTCAGCTCCTTGACTTGAAGGAGTCTGTGGTTTCCCTCTCATGAAAATGAGGATTAACACTAGGCAACCGGATCCAACATAAGCCATCAGATTCATCATCCTATGAATTTCAGATCTCATTTGACCAGGATCTTGATTTTTAGGATCGGTGGCAAGATCCATAAAGAATTGAGGGATGATGGCACCAAAGGCGTTACCAAAAGTAAGAGAGCAAACCATAAGAGTCGTTGCCCAAGGACGTTCGGAAATTCCAAACCAGACATTGGAGATCTTTTGTGGAGTACTATAGAAGTATGGTTGAGCAAATCCTGCAAAGGTTTGGCCGACAAAAATCCAGACGAAGCTGTGGGTTGATAATGTGCGAACCCAGAGACCTATAACGCTCAATATTATGCCAGTAATAACGCCAACACGAAGTCCAAAAGTACTGACGAGATAATTCCCAATGAAATTAGCAGGGATATATGAGACATTGGAGATGAGAATCGTGCCAAAATTGATCCAGGTCAGGGTTTCGCCAAAGGCAAAATGGAGATGATTTTGGATAGGGATAAAAATGGACCACATGATGATATTTTGACTAGCAGCAAGAATGAATATGAGCATGATGATGAAACGATATTTGTAAAGCTGGTAGTTCTCGCCTGGGGATTCAGCTTGTGCGTTGTTGTCGACATTATAAAGAACTGAAGAGTTCCTGGAGATCATAAGGGGGATATGAGAGAAATGTGGGGATGTTTGGAGAAAAAAGTATTTTTATTCTTAATAATATCAAAAAGAGATATTTTGTGGAAAATTTAAAATCCACGTTCTCTTGATTTAGGGTCATCTTCTGAAGAGGTTTCAAGTGAGAAGGAAGGCTGGGCAATAAAAAAATGAAATGAACAATAGGAAGTGGAAAAGCTCTCAATAATTGAGTTTTGAAGGAATGATTTTTCGTTGAAGGGAACAAACAAATGAAAAAATAATTTTTAATGAAAATGAGGAAAAAGATTTTTGTCAGGAGTTTCACAACTGAAGAATGTGAAGAAGAAGATCCGAAAGGGACTTTCATCAGAAAAAGCGGTGAAAAATAAGAAATTATGTTGAATATGATTTCAAATGATTTGCGAAAATTTTTTGGGGACAAAATCAGTGAAATTTTGCCAACTTTGCAGAGACATTATGAGAAATGTTCTTCTCAAACGGGGTTGGTAGCATGGTCCCTTGGTCAAATGCCAACAAAAAATTTTGTCGAGAAAAGAGGTTATGTTGTCCAGAAATTTTGAAATGGAGCATAACTCAATAACTCATTCTAGAATGACAATTTTAGGGCTTCTTCGGCTTGAGCTAAGAGAAAAAGCTAATAATAATTTCTGATTATCAATCAAGCTTGGAGAGGAAGGGTTTTAAACTTTTTTTCGGAGTATTTTAAAGAGAGCTATCAAATCTCTAAACATTTAAAAGCTGAGAGGATATTTTTTCCTTTTGAAAAACTATGCTCTTAGATCTCAGTAAATGGAACAAATTTTCTCTCAGAAGTTTTTTTGATCAAATGAAAAAAAAAATCAGTTTTTTTTTGCAAGGAAATTTGTGTCGATTTTGGGGGTTCTGTCCTTTCAGGAAAATATCGAGGGAGTGAATTCCCCAAATCGACAAAAAATTAAGGGGAAAATTTTTCTGACTTCTTCCTTTTGAGAATTAAATTTTTCATATGATTTTGAGGCAGATCCCCTTTTTCCCTCGTGAATTCATGAATATACACGAAATCAAGAAAAATTATTCAATCAAGTCCTTTCTGTTTTTTTATAAAAAAAGTAAAATAGACTATTCTTCTTTCGATGTGATTGTGCTTTCTCCCTCCAGTTGAGATGGGAAAAAATGGTGTCTTGTTGCGTTTTCTTCATTTTTCTCAAAATCTCTTTAA
>Ga0182738_1000903_pt1 | contig 39388 bp, 40 predicted proteins | sample eDN5th30CBELigMG_FD_128876 | JGI IMG/M metagenome (GOLD analysis project Ga0182738, IMG submission 128876) | Enriched Miracle-Growth compost microbial communities from Emeryville, California, USA - eDNA 5th pass 30_C BE-Lig MG (version 2)... ...
CGGCGCCTTGAGCCGCTTGCGCAGAAGCGCCACCTGCGGATCGGACTTGCCGGGCGACAGCAGCGCCCCGTTCGGCAGCTTGACGGTCTCCTCGGCCGCTTTCGCCTGGCGCATTTCGAGGTATTTCTGGCGCAGCTTCTCGAAGCCGGGCTGCTGCGGGTTGAGGCCGCGCAGGTACGCGTCGGGCTCGCCGGCGGCCGCCAGCTTGGCGACGACGATCTTCGGATCGACGAGCTGCGGCTTGCGGTCGAGGTCCGAGGACAGCTGCGTCGCCGGATCGGTAATGCGGCCGCCGCGCGCATAGCGGGCGTACTTCATCGCCGACAGCGACAGTTTCAGCTCCGCATCGGCCAGCGCGGCGGGCGTGAGCTCGCTCGCGCCTTGGGCCGGCGCCAGCGCCGGAATGGGAAAGTCAGCGGCCCCCAGGCCCCAATCGTTCGCCTTGCCAAGCTCGGCGATGACGGCGCGGGCCTTGTCGTTGAAGCCGGCTGGCGTGACCCATATCGGCGCATAGGCCTGCGCCGCGTAGTAGGCGGCGAGGGCGGCGCGATCCTGCGTCTCGCCGTCGTCGGCGCGCACCTTCACTGCCAGGCTTTGCAGCAGGGCGGCGCCGATCGGATCCTGAGGCGCTTGCACCGGCGCCGCGGCGGGGGCTTCCGCCGGCATCTGCTCGGCGGCGGCGACGCGCCTGGCGCCCGATTGCTGCGCCTCGGCAGCAACGCCGAATGCGAGGCTTAGGGCCATGCCCAGTGCCAACGGACGCCAACGCAACATACGCAATACTCCCACTTGTCCTAAGTCAGGCTAGCCGAGCTATTCCGGCCGTGCCACCGGCGAAGGGCCGCTTCCGGCGCTCGAGCGCGAACCTCCATGCCGACTGTTGCGCAATTACGACGTCATCCGATCGTCATTTTGGCGGTGGCCGGGCGGGAGCCCATTCGCGCATGCGACGCATGCCCGCGGCCGGGGCCCGGGAGGATGCAACGGGGAGCGGGGCGGGTCTGGCCCTCATTTTGTTTCTTTTGGAAGCAGCCATCGCCGCCCCACCCGGCAGTTGCGCCGACCAACCGTCTTCCCCGGATCGCTTCCCTGCCCGGGGCCCACCGGCATTTTCGCGCCGGCGACAGATAGGTCGTAGGGCTAGCTTATGGCCCCGGCGCATTGACTGCCGGCCCAGCTCCTGCAGGTCCGCCAGCGCACGTCTGCACCCCGGGTCTTCGAGTTGGGCTGGGACGAGCCTACGCGCGCTCCGGCGCGCGGGGATATTTTAGGGCGCTATACGCAATTTCCTGAAATCGTAGATAGCGGCTGCGGCCCCGTTAGATACAAAACACAATATCTGTATCTAACGCCTTGCCGAGGCGACGCGCGCCGTGTTAGATACAGAAAACAATTACTGTATCTAACAATGCGCCCGATACCGCTCAACTTTCAAACCATGTACGCCGACCTTCTGCAGACCCTCAGTCTCGCAGACATGCCTCATGGCTCGATTTCCACTCGCACGATCAAAGGCCACGCGTACCTGTACATGACCGCGAAAGACGGCGCTGTCCGGCGTCAGGTTTCACTTGGTCGCGCTGACAACCCCGAGGTGCAGGCAAAAGCCGCTGCCATCTCGGACGCCGCCGCGCGTGCCCGAGAGCAACGCACGACCGTATCGGCGCTGAAAAAGGCGCGTATTCCGGCACCGTCGCTGCCACTGGGAAGAGTCTTGGAGGCAATCGCCAACGAAGGTCTCTTCAAGCAGGGCATGACGCTGATCGGCACTGCAGCCTATCAGATATATCCGTGCTTGATCGGCGCCTACCTGCCGTCCAGCGCATTGATGACCAACGACGCCGACCTGCTCGTCTCTTCCTTCGTCGCCAAAGACGAGCCGCAGGACCTCGAAAAGATCCTCCAGCGTGCCGATCCGACATTTCGGGCGTTGATGAGCCGCGACGACAAGCTGCCAAAGGTCTTCAGGTCCGCGAACAACTTCCAAGTCGCCATGCTTACCAAATTCGGTCGCAACCGGACCTCGCCGCGTCTCGTCGACGGGCTTCTTTGCTCAGCGGAGGCCCTGAGCTTCATGGAATATCTCGGCGAGGAAAGCATCGAGGCGGTTGCACTCTATGGCGCCGGCGTACTGATCAGCGTGCCTCCTCCGATTCGCTATGCGATCCATAAGCTGCTGGTCGCCCAGGAGCGCAAACCGGGCTCGCCAAAGCGCGCAAAAGACCTCAAGCAGGCCAAAGATCTGATCGAGGTCTTCGTCGAAACCGACCCTGCGGGTTTCGAGGACGCGCTGGACGACGCCAGACAGCGGGGGCCGAAGTGGAGGAGGAACATCGATGCCTCCCTCCGGCTTACCGGGCAGAATGTTCGCCAGGGGCGGCTATTTTCACTGGCACCCAAGAAGGCAAAGCCGAAATCGAAGCACCGCTGACGCGATAAAAACGACAACGCCGCGCTGCCCGAAGGCCGCGCGGCGCGTCTCACAAGCCAGGAGCCGTGTGCCCTACCGGTTAGGCACGCGGCTCGAGGCCGTATTCCTGCATCTTGCGATAGAGGGTCGAGCGGCCGATCTTCAGGCGCTTCGCCACCTCCGTCATGTGCCCGCGATAGCGGCCGAGCGCGAGGCGGATCATGTCGGCCTCGATCTCGTCCAGCGGACGGATGTCGCCCGCCTCGGTGACGACGGGGATGCCGAGCGCGCTGTCGTTGCCGCCGGAGCGGATCTCCATCGTCTGCGGGATGATGTCCTCGGCGCCGAGCACTGCCGGCCCCTTGAACGCCGGTTGCTTCGGAGCCGGCGCCGGCGCGGCGGGCACGGCGGTGTCGAAGCCTTCGACGTGCGCGGCGATCTGCGGGAACTCGGCGACCGTCAGCTCCTGCCCGTCGGCGAGGACGACGGCACGGAACACCGCATTCTCGAGCTGGCGGACGTTGCCCGGCCAGGGATAGCTCTTGAGCAGGCGCAGCGCGTCCTCGCTGATGCCGTTGATGCGCTTGCCTTCCTCGGCCGCGAACCGTGCGCTGAAGTGCTGGGCGAGCTCAGCGACATCGCCCAGCCGCTCGCGCAGCGGCGGCACCCAGATCGGGAAGACGTTGAGGCGGTAATAGAGATCCTCGCGGAACTTACCCTCGCGCACCATGTCGATCATGTTGCGGTTGGTGGCCGAGATGAGCCGGAAGTTGACGCTGACCGGCTTCTTGGAGCCGACCGGGTCGATCTCGCCCTCCTGCAGGGCGCGCAGCAGCTTTACCTGCGCGTCGAGCGGCAGCTCGCCGATCTCGTCGAGGAACAGCGTGCCGCCATCGGCCTCCTGGAACTTGCCGACGCGCTTGTCGGTGGCGCCGCTGAAGGAGCCCTTCTCGTGACCGAACAGCGTCGACTCGACGAGGTTCTCCGGAATGGCGCCGCAGTTGACGACGACGAACGGCTTGCCGGAGCGCTCGGACTCGCCCTGGATGGCGCGGGCGATCAGCTCCTTGCCGACGCCCGACTCCCCTTCGATGAGCACGGGGATGTTGGAGGCGGCGGCGCGCTTGCCGAGCGACACGACGCGCTCCATGCCCTCGCCGCGCGCCACGAGGTCGGCAAAGCTCAGCCTGCCTTCGACCTTCTTCTTGATGCGCGTGATCTCGCCGGCCAGCGCCTCGATCTTGAGCGCGCTCTTGATCGAAACCTCGAGCCGCTCCGGCGACACCGGCTTGACGACGAAATCGACGGCGCCGGCGCGCATGGCGTTGATGGCGGTCTCGATCGAGCCGTGTGCGGTCTGCACGATGATGGGGGGCGTACCGGGACGGCCGCTCAGCTTCTCGAGCACGCCCATGCCGTCGATGCCGCCCATGATGAGGTCGAGCAGGACGAGGGAAATGTCGGCGCGCTCGGGACCTTCGAGGATCTGCAGGGCTTGCTCGCCCGAGCCGGCGGTCTTAGTAGCGAAGCCGAGACGCTTGATCGTTTCTTCGAGAATGCGACGCTGGGTGGGATCGTCATCGACGATAAGTAAACTCTTGACCATGGGGCACTCGAACTCAACCTAAGGACTGCCCCGGACGGTCTCCCGAATTGCTCCAGGATTGGACACTCGGCCACCGGCGGCTCACTCAACAGAGGCAAGACTGCCCAACAACGGTAAATAAGCTGTTGCTAGAGAACCCAGGTTGAGCCTTTTTTGGCCAGTGCGAGTCCCCAGCGCCACGCGCGGTGTCCCGTTGCGAGGCACCGCAAAACCCCCAATCATTCAATGATCGGAGCCACATATGCGACTTAGCGCCACCGAAGTGCGGATTAATTTCAACGCGCAGGACGGTGCAGCGGCAAAACCCGCGCAAGCACTCGGTCCGATGCCGGAATGGAACCTCGCCGACCTCTACGCCTCGCCAGCGGCGCCGGAGATCTCCCGCGACCTCGACAGGGCGGCCGCCGAGGCAAAGCGCCTCAAGGAGGCCTACCACGGCAAGCTGGCGGCGATTGCCGCCGACGGCGCGGCGCTCGCCGGAGCCATCGAGGCGTTCGAGCAGTTCGTCGAGCTTACGGGCCGCCTTGGCTCCTTCGCCGGCCTGCACTACGCGGGAAACCAGGCCGACCCCGAGCGGGCCAAGTTCTACGGCGACATCGCCGAGAAGCTGACTGCCATCTCGACCGACATCATCTTCTTCGAGCTGGAGCTGAACCAGATCGACGACAAGGTGCTGGAGCAGGCGCTGACGAACGAGCGCCTTGCCCGCTACCGGCCGTGGATCGAGAACGTCCGCAAGGAGAAGCCCTATCAGCTCGAGGAGAAGCTCGAGCGCCTCTTCCACGAGAAGAGCCAGACGTCGGCGGGCGCCTTCAACCGCCTGTTCAACGAGACGATCGCCGCCTTGCGCTTCCCGGTTGCGGGCGAGCCCGAGCCGCTGGCGCTCGAGATGACGCTGAACCTGCTGTCGAGCCCGGACGAGAACAAGCGCCAAGCCGCCGCCGAGGCGCTCGCCAAGGTGTTCAACGACAACGTGCGGCTGTTCACGCTCATCACCAACACGCTCGCCAAGGACAAGGAAATTTCCGATCGCTGGCGCGGTTTCAAGGACGTCGCCGACGCGCGCCACCTTGCCAACCAGGTGGAGCCCGAGGTCGTCGATGCGCTCGTGGCGAGTGTGCGCGCCGCCTATCCGCGCCTCTCGCACCGCTACTACGCGATGAAGGCGAAGTGGCTCGGCAAGGACAAGCTGGCGCACTGGGATCGCAACGCGCCGCTGCCCGAGCGCCCGGAGCGCATCTTCGCCTGGCAGGAGGCGCAGCGTCTCGTGCTCGATGCCTATGGCGATTTCGCGCCGCAGATGGCCGCCGTCGCCGGCGAGTTCTTCGACAAGAACTGGATCGATGCACCGGCGCGCGCCGGCAAGGCGCCGGGGGCATTCGCCGCCGCGACCGTTCCCTCGGTGCATCCTTACGTGCTGCTCAACTACCTCGGCAAGCCGCGCGACGTGATGACCCTCGCGCACGAGCTCGGCCACGGCGTGCACCAGATGCTGGCGCGTCCGCAAGGCGCGCTGCTCGCCTCGACGCCGCTGACGCTGGCGGAGACCGCTTCGGTGTTCGGCGAGATGCTGGCGTTCAAGGCGTTGCTCAAGCAGACGACCGATGCCCGGGAGCGCAAGGCGCTCATCGCCGGCAAGGTCGAGGACATGCTGAACACCGTCGTGCGGCAGATCGCGTTCTACACGTTCGAGCGCAAGCTGCACGAGGCGCGGCGCCAGGGCGAGCTGACGCCCGAGCAGCTCGGCACGCTATGGCGGGAGACGCAGTCGGAAAGCCTCGGTCCGGCGATCGAGCTGAAGCCGGGCTACGAGGTGTTCTGGGCCTACATCCCGCACTTCATCCACTCGCCGTTCTACGTCTACGCCTACGCGTTCGGCGATTGCCTCGTAAATTCTCTCTACGGGCTCTATCAGGAGGCGCACCCGGGCTTCGTCACCAAGTATTTCGATATGCTCAAGGCGGGCGGCTCGAAGCATCACTCTGAGCTGCTTGCGCCTTTCGGCCTCGACGCCTCCAAGCCGGAATTCTGGGGCAAGGGCCTCAAGGTGATCGAGGGCATGATCGACGAGCTCGAGGCGGCCGACGCCAGGGCTTGAACCGTACCCATACGGCGCCCATACGTTAGCGGGCGCAGATAAGCGGCGGGCCGAGCGTCAATTCGGCCGCCGCGCTTTCCTCTCGCTTCAGAATCTTCAGCTAATGTCAAGGCTGTAAAGCTTGCGCGTGACCGACTAAGGGACATTCCCTCATGCGGCGTTAAGGGTTAGAAGCGCCCGCTATTTGCTGCACTGCAGCTAAACAAGTGTGAGGTGCCGACGTGGCACAAGCGCAGTCGGTGGCTAGGGGCGCCGACCAGGGTTCGGCCGACGGCGTTCCCAACCAGAAATTCCTGGCACTCGTAATCGGCTCGATCGGCGTCGTCTACGGCGACATCGGCACCAGCCCGCTTTACGCGTTCCGAGTGGCCACCCAGGCGGCAAAAGGCATGAGCTTTGCCGGCCGCGAGGCCGTGTTCGGCGTGCTGTCGCTGATCACCTGGGCGCTGCTGCTTGTCGTCACATGCAAGTATCTGCTGATCCTGATGCGCGCCGACAACAAGGGCGAAGGCGGCATGTTCGCGCTGATGGCGCTCGGGCAGTCGGTGGCCAAGAGCAGCGCCCCGCTCATCATGGCTTTGGGCATTGCCGGGGCAGCTTTCTTCTACGGCGACGCGGTGATCACGCCGGCCATTTCGGTGCTGTCGGCCGTCGAGGGCCTCAAGCTCATCTCTCCGGGGTTCGACCGCTTCGTCATCCCCCTGTCGATGCTCATCCTGATAACGCTGTTCGCCGTGCAGTCGCGCGGCACGGCCAAGGTGGCCGCGTTCTTCGGGCCCATTACCATCGTCTGGTTCCTGGTGCTCGCCATCGGCGGCATCGTGCAGATCGCTGCGCATCCGGACGTGCTCGTGGCGCTCAATCCCTGGTACGGGGTGCGCTTCCTTTTCAAGCATGGCCTCGTGGGCCTCACCGTACTCGGCCTCGTGTTTCTCGCCATAACCGGGGCGGAAACGCTCTATGCGGATCTCGGACACTTCGGCCGCAAGCCGATCCAGGCGGCGTGGTTCTCGCTCGTGCTGCCGGCGCTGCTGCTCAACTATTATGGACAGGGCGCGCTGGTGCTGTCGCGCCCCGAGGCGCTGACCAACCCCTTCTTCCTGCTTTATCCCGACTGGGCACTGCCGTTCATAGTGGTGCTGGCGACCATTGCCACCGTCGTCGCGGCGCAGGCTGTGATAACCGGCACCTTCTCGCTCACCCGGCAGGCGATCCAGCTCGGGCTGCTGCCACGCTTCGGCATCACGCACACGTCCGAATCCATGTCGGGCCAGATCTACCTGCCGCGCGTGAACTGGATGCTGCTCATCGCCGTGCTGATGGTCGTGCTCTCCTTCCACTCGTCCTCGGCGCTCGCCTCCGCCTACGGCGTCGCCGTAACCGCCGCCATGGTGATCACCACGCTTCTCGCCATCTTCGTCGTGTGGCGCTACTGGAAGTGGCCGTTGTGGCAGACGGCGCTGGTGCTGCTGCCGATGCTGTTCCTCGAGCAGATATTCCTCACCGCCAATATCCTGAAGGTGTTCGAGGGTGGCTGGGTGCCGCTTGCCATCGCCGCCTGTATCATCCTCGTCATGTGGACGTGGGTGCGCGGCTCGCGACTGCTCGCCAAGCAGACGCGCAAGAACGAGGCGGATCTCGACTGGCTGCTGCGCAAGCTCGAAGCCAAGCCTCCCCACCGCGTACCCGGCACGGCGGTTTTCTTTACCGCCGATCAGACCGCGGCGCCGACGGCGCTGATGCACAACCTCAAGCACAACCGCGTGCTGCACGAGCGCAACATCATCCTGTCGATCCGCACCGAGGACGTGCCGCGCGTGCCGCGCTACGAGCGCGTCGCGGTCGAACGCGTCACGGACACGTTCGTGCGGCTCGTCGCGCGTTACGGCTTCATGGAGACGCCGAGCGTGCCGAAGATCCTCGACGTGTGCCGGCGCAAGGATCTCAACATCGACATGAGTGCGACGTCTTTCTTCCTGTCGCGGCGCAACTTGCGGACGACGCCGAAATCGGAGATGCCCGGCTGGCAGGACCGGCTGTTCGTCGCCCTGGCACGCAGCGCGCAGGACGCGACGACCTACTTCCAGATCCCCACCGATCGCGTCGTCGAGGTCGGCACCCAGGTTGCGGTGTAACGCGCAGCCACAGACCGTTCTGTCACCCTTGGCTCTATGCGGGCAGCGAAGAGCTATCCTCTCACTGTCATCCTCGGCTTTAGGCCGAGGATCCATCTCGCCGCTTGCTGCGACGTTCGCCGCTGACCTCAGCGGTTGAGATCGATGCTGCCTGGGTCCTCGGGACAAGCCCGAGGATGACATCCACTGCGATCAGGCAGCGCGGAGATCCGGGCCGGGCTTGCCGCGCCGCGCGGCGATGCCGATATCCGTGATGCCATGAGCAACGAGGAAAACCGCTTCTCCGCCCGTGCCGCGCGCTACGTGAAGGTCGGCGCCAACGTCGGCGGCATCGCCGCGCGCGTCGCCGGCGAGCGGCTGTTCGGCATGGAGCACGACCGCGCCCGCGGTGCCGCCGATCTCGCTGCCGCGCTCGGCGGCCTCAAGGGACCGCTGATGAAGGTGGCGCAGCTTCTCTCCACCATTCCCGAGGCGATACCGGCCGAATATGCGCGCGAGCTGACGCAACTGCAGTCGGCCGCGCCGCCGATGGGACCGGCCTTCGCGCGGCGGCGCATGCAGGCTGAGCTGGGCCCCGACTGGGTATCGCGCTTCGCCGCCTTCGACGTGGAGGCGGCCGCCTCGGCCTCGCTGGGCCAGGTGCATCGCGCCAGCGCGCTCGACGGGCGGGCGCTGGCCGTCAAGCTGCAGTACCCGGACATGGCATCGGCCGTGGAGGCCGATCTCGTGCAGCTCAAGGCGATCTTCGCCATCCACGCACGCATGAGCCCCGCCGTGGAGACGGGCGAGATCCTGAAGGAGATTGCCGCGCGCCTGCGCGAGGAGCTCGACTACGAGCTGGAGGCGCATCACACGCAGCTTTACGCCGGCATCTTCGCGCACGATTCGCTCATCCGCGTGCCGCAGGTGCTGCCGGAGCTGTCGACCAAACGCCTGCTGACGATGACATGGCTCGACGGCAGCAGGCTGCTCGACCACAAAGCCGCGCCGCTGGCCGACCGCAACGCCATCGCGCGCGCCATGTTCCGCGCCTGGTGGTTTCCGTTCAGCCACTACGGCGTGATCCACGGCGATCCGCATCTGGGCAACTACACCGTCTTCGAGGAGGACGGACGTCCCGCGGGCATCAACCTGCTCGACTATGGCTGCATCCGCACGTTCCGTCCGCCGTTCGTGCAAGGCGTCATCGATCTCTACCGCGGGCTGCTCGCCGGCGACCGCTCGCTGGTCGTGCACGCCTACGAGACGTGGGGCTTCCGTGGGCTGTCGCAGGAGCTGATCGACGCGCTCACCATCTGGGCGCGCTTCATCTACGGCCCGCTGCTCGACGACCGCGAGCGCGCCATCGCCGACCAGACGACTCCCGGCGAGTACGGCCGCAGCGAAGCGATGACCGTGCATCGCATCCTGAAGGACAAGGGTCCGGTGAAAGTGCCGCGCGAGTTCGTGTTCATGGATCGCGCGGCCATCGGGCTCGGCGGCGTCTTCCTGCATCTCGGCGCGCGCCAGAACTGGTATCGCCTCTTCAACGAGACGATCGAGAATTTCGACCTCGAGACAGTGACGGAGCGCCAGCGCACGGCGTTTGCCGCCGCCGGCGTCCCGCTGCCGGAATAGGTGCCGCTACCCGGCGGCGCGGCAGGTCCTGATGCCGAGCAGCGCGTAGGTGGGGCAGATGCCGACCAGCCCCGTCATCAAAGGCAACAGGCCGATCCAGCCCCACGCGTGGGCGTTCTCGATGCCGTAGACGCCGATCGGCGACGCGACGAGCGCGGCCCCGACGATGATGCGGATTGCCCGGTCGAGTGCGCCTTCGTTGTTAGCCATTTCCATCCTCCCTGGCTGCATGGCGGGCGGGAGGATCGGCGACCTTGGACCGGTTTGCTCTGATCCCGATCAAACGCGGCGCGCAGCACACGCTCGCCCGCCGCCTGCGTTCCGGCATGCACCGGAAAGGAAGCCCGCGGGCGAGCGAGAGGGACGCCGCCATTGCCTGCGGCGCCCCGCGAGAGCTACTTCGCCCCCGTGACCTGTCGGCGCGCGTAGGAGACCGCGTAGACACCCGAGCGGGCGGCGAAAATCTTGTCGTTCTTCGGCCCCTCGATGCCGTCGGCAAGATTGGCGGGGTCGAAGGTGGTGCTGTCGCACGCCGCCGCCGGAGCGACGCCGCTGAAAGCAAGCGTGCCTAGGCTCACGGCCTTGCGCTGCTCCTCCGGCCAGCGCGCGGTGGGATCATCCTGCGGATCGCCCTCCTGGCCCAGGATCACCTGCAGCTCGAAGGCTGCCGAGTGCGTGCTGAACCGTTGCTGCAGCTCTTCGAACAGGAAATCCGCCGGCTTGGCCTTCGCCTCCTCATCGCTCAGCCCGACCTCGCCGCCGGCGGGCACGAGCTTCCACTTGACGACCCTCGTCTCCCCCTTGACGTTGGTGAGGCTGAAGGCGTGAACGCCCCAGTAGCTGGTCGAGGCATAGCTCGCCGGAATCGGATGCTCCGCGACCCAGGCGCCTTGGCGCTTGGTGTCGGGGTTCGCCTCGCCGAAAGCCTTCACCTTTTCCGGATCGGGCTTGCCGTCCGCTGCCGGTACGCGCGCGGCAAAGAAGCCGAGCACCTGCTCGGGCGTACGCGCGAAGAAGATCGGCACCGACAGCGTAACGAGATCGGATGTCGCCTTGCCGTCGGGATCGAAGCGGATGGCGAGTCCGCGCGTACCGCGGGCGTTGTCGGCGGCCTTCGGGTTGCCGCCGCCGATGGAGAAGCGGGCGAGCACGGGCACCTCGTTGGCCAGGAACGCCGCCTTCGAATAGTCGCTCGCCGAAGGCGCAGGCTTGAACGTGCCCTCTACGCACAATCCCTTGGGATGGCTGGCACGACCGGGGTTCTTGCCGAACACGGCGTTGAGTGCGTCCACCAGCGCTTCCGAGGATACCTCCTCGGCGCGCGGTGCCGTGCTGCCGAGCGTCGCCACAAGGACGAGCCCGGCGATGAAAGTAAAGCGAGTCATCAAATCCTCCCCTGACAGGCAAATGCGGGAGGATTGCGCGCGGCCGGTGGCGCGGCCAAATACGAAAAACTGCTTTCCAATTGCGTTTTGCCCGGCACAGCTCGCGAGATCGAAAGCGGGCAAGCGCGGCGTGTGCCGGCAGAGGCGCGTGGCGCGCCGCCCGTCCCGTCGAGAAGCTTCGATGGCCAGCGCCAGGGGCCCACCGGACGAGCCGCTGAGTGCGATGTCGTAAAGTCGCCGGAACGGCTTTTGACCAATCCGTGCCGGCACGCGACAGAGGGTCCGGACGGGGCATTCTCCCGCCCCTCGGCGCTTGATAGCCGGCCGAGCATGCGGTACGAGGGGAGTACAAGGCGAAGAAACTCGAGGGAGTGCAACGGTGGCCATTGACCTGTCTGGCGGCAATCCGAACATGGACTACGCCCAAGCCGAGCAGACCTATACGCAGTTCATCTGGTTCACCAAGGTGGGGATCGTCTCGCTCGTCGTTCTCCTGGCCGGCATGGCCTTCTTCCTCACCTAGACAAAATCGCGCCGTGCGCTGGAGCCGGCGCCGATAGCGAGCGCCCGGGTCCGGCGGTGTGAACTGACACCTCGCGATCGGACGAGTCCATGGTCACCATTGCGGTTACGGCCGAGCCCGCGGATGAGCCGCGTGTCGCGGTTTCCCCGGAGACGGTCAAGAAGCTTGCGGCGCTCGGCGTCCAGGTGAAGGTCGAGTCCGGCGCGGGGGCGCGCTCGCGCTTCTCCGATGAGGTCCTGCGGGCAGCGGGCGCCGAGATCGCCGGCAGCGCCGCCGAGGCGCTCAGCGGTGCCGACATCCTGCTGCGTGTGCGCCGGCCATCGGCGGCCGAGATCGCCGCGCTGAAGCCCGGCGCCCTCGTCATCGCCATGCTCGACCCCTACGGCGACAAGACCGCGCTCGGCGCGCTCGCCGCCTCCAACGCGGCGCTGTTCTCCATGGAGTTCATGCCGCGCATCACGCGCGCGCAGTCGATGGACGTCCTCTCCAGCCAGGCGAACCTCGCCGGCTACAAGGCCGTGGTCGATGCCGCGGCGATGTTCCAGCAGGCAATGCCGATGATGATGACGGCGGCGGGCACTGTTCCCGCCGCAAAGGTGTTCATCATGGGCGCGGGCGTCGCCGGACTGCAGGCCATCGCCACGGCGCGCCGCCTCGGTGCGCAGGTTACCGCCACCGACGTCCGCCCCGCCGCCAAGGAGCAGGTCGCCTCGCTGGGCGCCAAGTTCGTCGCCGTCGAGGACGAGGAGTTCAAGCAGGCGCAGACGGCGGCGGGCTATGCCAAGCCGATGTCGGCCGAGTATCAGGCGAAGCAGGCCGAGCTGGTCGCCAACCACATCAAGAACCAGGACATCGTCATCACCACGGCGCTCATTCCGGGCCGCCCGGCGCCGCGCCTCATCACGCGCGCCATGGTCGAGAGCATGAAGCCGGGCGCCATCATCGTCGACCTCGCAGCCGAGCGCGGCGGCAACTGCGAGCTGACGAAGCCGGGCGAGATCGTCGAGGTGGGCGGCGTGCGCATTTACGGCCCGCTCAACCTCGCCGGCGACCTCGCCGTCAACGCCTCGAGCCTCTACGCCAAGAACCTCTATGCCTTCCTCGAGACGCTGATCGACAAGAAAGAGAAGACGCTGGCGGTCAACTGGGACGACGAGATCGTCAAGGGCACGCTCGTCGCCCGCGGCGGCGCCATCGTTCATCCGAGCCTGCAGGGAGCGTGAGATGACCGTAGAAACCGGACATCCCCTCTACCCATCGCGCTGCACTTGCGATGGGGAGAGGGTTAGGGTGAGGGGCAGCCACGCGTGTCGGCGCCAGCCCCTGCCCCTCACCCCAACCCGCTCCCCGCGTGCGGGGAGAGGGGGAATGGCGGCACTCGTTCTAGTCGCGTCATTCTTCATGCCGACGCAGGCCCTCGCGGCCGGCGGCATCGGCGGCGCCATCGATCCCGTCATCTACGAGCTGATGGTGTTCGTGATGGCGATCTTCGTCGGCTACTACGTCGTATGGAGCGTCACGCCGGCGCTGCACACGCCGCTGATGTCGGTCACCAACGCCATCTCCTCGGTGATCGTCGTCGGTGCGCTGCTGGCCGTCGCCGTCGAGCACGGTGCGGTGGACGGCTTCCTCAGCGGCGACACGCTCGCCTCGAAGATCTTCGGCGTGCTGGCGCTGATCATGGCCTCGATCAATATCTTCGGCGGCTTCCTCGTCACCCAGCGCATGCTCGCCATGTACAAGAAGAAGGGCGACAAGAAGTGAGCACGCGAGCTATCGCCCACGGGGGACGAGTGTAATGCTGACGCCCAATCTCGTTGCCGGCCTCTACCTCGGCTCCGGCGTGCTATTCATCCTCGCGCTGCGCGGATTGTCGAGCCCCGCCACATCGCGCCAGGGCAACTACTTCGGCATGCTCGGCATGGCGATCGCCATGGGCACGACGCTGGCCGTCGCCAACCCGCAGCAGCCACTGACGTGGATCCTGCTCGCTGTCGGCCTCGGCATCGGCGCCGTCGTCGGTGCCGTTACCGCGCGGCGCATCGCCATGACCGCGATGCCCGAGCTCGTCGCCGCCTTCCACTCGCTCGTCGGCCTTGCCGCCGTGTTCGTTGCCGCCGCGGCGCTATACGCGCCCGAAGCCTTCGGCATCGGCACGCCCGGCGCCATCCACTTCGCCAGCCTCATCGAGATGTCGCTCGGCGTCGCCATCGGCGCCATCACCTTCACCGGCTCGGTCATCGCCTTTGCCAAGCTGTCGGGGCGCATGTCCGGCAAGCCGATCATCCTGCCGCTGCGGCACGTCATCAACCTCGCGCTGTTCGCCGGCCTCGTCTATCTCATCTACCTGTTCTGCCAGTCGGGCGGCTCGCCGCTCCTGTTCTGGGCCATCACGCTGACGGCGATGCTGTTCGGCGTGCTCATCATCATCCCCATCGGCGGCGCCGACATGCCGGTCGTGGTGTCGATGCTGAACTCCTATTCCGGCTGGGCGGCAGCGGGCATCGGCTTCACGCTGTCGAACATCGCGCTGATCATCACCGGCGCGCTCGTCGGCTCCTCGGGTGCGATCCTGTCCTACATCATGTGCAAGGGCATGAACCGCTCGTTCATCTCGGTCATCCTCGGCGGCTTCGGCGGCGAGACGGCGGGACCCGCCGGCGGCGGCGAGCAGAAGCCCGTCAAGCTCGGCTCGGCCGAGGACGCCGCCTACGTGATGAAGAACGCCTCCAAGGTCATCATCGTGCCCGGCTACGGCATGGCCGTCGCCCAGGCGCAGCACGCGCTGCGCGAGATGGGTGATCAGCTGAAGAAGGCGGGCGTCGAGGTGAAGTACGCCATCCACCCCGTCGCCGGCCGCATGCCCGGCCACATGAACGTGCTGCTCGCCGAGGCGAACGTGCCCTACGACGAGGTGTTCGAGCTCGAGGACATCAACTCCGAGTTCCCGCAGGCCGACGTCGTCTACGTCATCGGCGCCAACGACGTCGTCAACCCGGCGGCGGAAACCGACAAGACCTCGCCCATCTACGGCATGCCGGTGCTGCAGGCATGGAAGGCCGGTACGGTGCTGTTCAACAAGCGCTCGCTCGCCTCCGGCTATGCCGGCATCGACAATCCGCTGTTCTACAACGACAACACGGTGATGGTGCTGGGCGACGCCAAAAAGATGACGGAAGAGATCGTCAAGGCGCTGGCGCACTGAGCCGATAGCGGCGCGGGCTGCGTGCCGCGGACCCGACTTCCCTGCTGCTCCGGAAACGTTTTGCCGCTGGCGGCCGAATAGGCTTTGCCGGCGCACACACGCGCGCGGCCCTGTCGGCTGCCCTCCCGGAGACACCATGCGCATCCTCATCCCGCTGCTCGTCACCGCCGCGATGACCGTCGCCGCGGTCAAGGCCCATGCGGCGCCGCGCTACAAGGCCGTGGCGTTCGACTACTTCGTCCTCTTCAACCCCGACTCGGTCATTCCCAAGGTCGAGAAGGAGTTCCCCGGCAAGGGCCGCGAATTCACCCTCGCCTGGCGCGCCCGCCAGTTCGACTACGGCTTCCTGCGCTCGATCACGGGCCGCCAGATAGACTTTTTCAAAGTCACCGAGGATGCCCTCGTCTACACCGCCGAGGCGATGCACCTGCCGCTGCCGCCCGACGTGCGCGCACGCCTGCTCGACGCCTACCTGACGCTGGAGCCATGGCCCGACACCGTGGCGGCACTTGAGAAGCTGAAGGCCGCCGGCGTGCGCATCATCACCATCGCCAACTTCTCGCCCCTGATGCTGAAGGCCAACGCCGAGCGCGCCGGCATCAGCGGCCTGTTCGACGAGCTGCTGTCCACCGAGGCCAACCACAGCTACAAGCCGGAGCCGCGCGCCTACGCGCTCGGCATGGAGCACCTCGGCCTCGCCAAGGACGAGATCGTGTTTGCTGCGTTCGGAGGCTGGGATGCCTTCGGCGCCAAGAGCTTCGGCTATCCGACCTATTGGGTGAACCGCTTCCATCTGCCGGTCGAGAAGCTCGGCCTCGCACCCGACGCGACGTCGAACGACATCGCGGGCCTGGTGGGCTTCGTGCTGGGCGACGATGCGAAGTAGCCGCCGCCCCGGCACCGCACCTCCCGTCAGGCGCGCTTGAATACCAGCGCCGACGGGCCGCCGGGCGCCGCCATCTCCTGCTCGATGCGGTTGCGGCCGCTCTGCTTGGCGCGGTAGAGGGCCCTGTCCGCGATTATCAGCAGCGCCGGAAGATCGGCATGGCGCGCCTTGGCGGCGGCGACGCCGGCGCTCACCGTGGCGCCGAACTGCTCCCCGCCGCTGCTGTGGACCGCACCTTCGAACGCAAAGCGGACGCGCTCGGCGATGCGTCCGGCGCGCGCCGCATCGACATCGACGAGGAGTGCGGAAAACTCCTCGCCGCCGATGCGGGCGAAGAGATCCGACGGCCGCAGTTGCGCTTTGGCGAGGCAGCAGAACATCGTCAGGACCGCGTCGCCGGCGGCATGGCCGTGCGCGTCGTTGATGGCTTTGAAGTGATCGATGTCAAACAGCAGCAGGCAAACGTCGCTCTGCTCCGTCTCGGCCCGCTGTATCAGCCGCGTGCCCTGCTCGAGGAAGGCGCGCCGGTTGGCGACGCCGGTCAGCGGATCGGCCATCGCCGCGCGCCGGAATGCGCTGGCCATCTGCTCGCGCACCAGCCCGCCGAACAGGTAGGCGCCCGCAACCGCAAGCAGCATCGATTCGAAGGTTACGAACGCCAGCAACGTCGAGGCGGAGCGGTGCATCCCGAAAACGGCGCCGACGAGCGGCACGCGCGTCGGCAGTGCGGCGGCATGCACGAGGAGGAGCAGGACGGCCGGCCAGCGCGACGGGAGATCGTCCCTACGCGAGCGGTAGATCTCCGCCGCCGTGGCCAGCGTGTAGGCGATGCCGATGCCCACCATCACCATGGCGCGCAGCGATGCGTCGGTGCCGATGCCGGGCGACAGCGTTGCCACCAGCGCCAGGACGATGCCGACCGACGCGGCCCACGGCAGGAGCGGCCGCCCGCCGAACAGGCGCGCCCCGCTCCACATCGCAGCGTAGGCCGCGGCGATCAGCACGTCGGCGATGACGATGCTCCACGCGTCGGCGATGTGCCCGCGCCCGGCGACAAGCGCCGAGCCGATGGCGGCGAGGCCGAACGCCAGGCCCCAGAGGCCGAGCGGGGCGAGCTCCCGCCGCTGCGCCCACGTCATCAGCAGCAGCCCCGCGGCGACGAGGAACACGAAGCCGATGAGCGATAGTGCCAGTGGCAGGCTGATTTCCATCAGTCGACTGTAGATCTGCTGCAGTGCCGAACGTCTTTGCGCGATCGATAAAATGAGCTGGATCGGCGCGCGCGATTTGCCCTAAGCAAGTCGGGAAGGGGCTTTCGGGAGCTGGAAATTGAACGCTTGCGGCCAACGGCCAAACACGCGCGCCGCCCGCCGAAGGTTGTCCGCCGACGGGCACTGGGCGCCGTTCACCGCCGTGCTGGCACTCGTTGCCGGTTGCGCCGGGTGGGCCTTCCCGCTGGCGGTGCAGGGCGCCGAGGGATTTTTCACCGAGCGCCAGCCACCGGCGGTGCGCGCCGTATGGCCATCCGTCTTCGCGTTCGTCTGCGAGGGGCGCGGCGGCCGCTATACGGCCAGCGCCTTCCTCGTCGGCAAGACGGCGGCAGGCGGCAAGCGCGCCGACTACTACTTCATCACCGCCGGGCATGCGATCGAGGACTGCCGGCAACCGCAGCGCTACCTCACCGAGAACATCGGCCAGCCCCGCTTCGAGGCGGACGGCATCACGCTCGCCGCGCCGCCGCTGCGCCTGAACGCGCCGGCGACCGTGCTCGTCGACGACACCTACGACCTGGCGCTCGTCAAAGCTTCCGCGCCGGCCGCGGCGCGCCTCGGCCCGCCGGTAAAGATCGCCGACCGTTGCGACCGGGTCTTTCACCGGCCCGTCTATGCCATCGGCTTTCCGGGCGTCAGCCGGCGCCGCTCGCTGCACCTGTCGGGCGAGACGAAGCGCTGGAGCCGCGGCGAGAGCGTCGGGCTGGGACGCGCGGACTTTCGCGGCGTCAACGCGGTCTATATCGCCGCCAACGTCGATTCCCTGCCGGGCAGCTCCGGCGGACCGGTGGTCGACGAGACGGGCGCCTTGATCGGCGTCATCGCCAAGGGTGCGGCGGCGTCGGAAAATGGCTTTCGCTACGACGTCGATCCCAAGAAGCCCGACGACTGGCAGACCTTCCTGGCACCCTGCCAGGCGGTGCTACGCATTCTTCAACGAAGCCGCATAGGGTTTGCGGCTGCGGCCGACTAACGAAGCGTTCACGAACGCTGCCATTGCGCGGCGCTTCGCCTTGCATTTGCAGGACGGAAGCCACAACCTTGACCGCGGCCCGTGAGCGCCAACGTGCTTGAGGATCCAGATGAAAGTATCGCATATCGCCATGCTGGCATTGGTCGCCATCCCGGCTGCCACCGGCGCGCCGGCGACGCCGCTCCATAGCGACGCTGCGGCCGATGTCGCGCAGCTCGCCGAGCTTGCCGCGCGCAAAGGGACGCGCAACTATCGTGCCGGCGAGGGCACTCCGGCGCCGGTTGTCGCGCCACCGGCAGAGGCGGGCAAAGCGACCACCGACTCGCCCAGCCGCGCCGACAAGCTGACCCAGTGCATGGATACATGGGACGCCGGCACGCACATCACCAAGAGCAAGTGGCGGGAGATCTGCCGCCGCCAGCTCAACGAGCAGTGAGGCTGTCCGGCGCTCACCGATAGCGCGATCGGCTGCCCGACGATCGACCGCCTCAGGCGCCCTTGCCTGCGGCCGCCTGCGCGCCGCAGCGCTCCATCGGCGGCGCCGTCGTCGACCAGCCGTCCTTCACCACCGTGACCACGTAGCGCCGGCACGACGCCGCCGCGCCCGCAACGAAGTGCACGCGGAACAGCGCCTGCTCCGGCCGGCGCTGGCGCGGCCAGATGAACTCGGCCGTGTCGGCGCTTTTGGCGATGGCCGTATCGACGGCATAGCGCGCGTTGCGGTAGTCGGCATCCGAAAGGCGCGTCAGCAGCACGCGCGACAGCTCCGGATGCAGCCCGGCGGCGGCGGCGCGCTTCTGATATGGATCGGCCGGATCGACACGCGGCGGCGGCAGCGGACCCGGCGCTGCCTCCTCGGCGGGCGGCGCGACGGTTGCGATCTCGACGGTTGCATCGGCCGACGGCTCGGCGGGCGACGCGGCGGCACTGTCGCCGGGTAAGGCGGCGGTTTCGATCCCCGCCGTTCCGCCGGGAGGCACCGACGCCTCGGCGGCCATGGGCGTGGCAGCGGCATTCGGCTCGGCAGCCGCCGAGGGCACGGTCGCATAGGACGGCGGCGAGGTCCCGGGCGGCCCGTCGGCGCGCACGAGCGCCGCAATGTCGGCCACCTTCGCCCCGAGGTCTGCCAGCACACCGGACTGGCCTTGCGTCGCCAGCCAGCCGACGCCGAGCAACAGAACGATGATCACCGCGGCGCCGAGGGTGCTGCCCTCGCGCTCGCGCGGCGCGCAGATGCGCTCGCCGGTCTCGAGGCCGGCGAAAGCGTCGAAGGCTGCAAAATCGAAGGCGGTGACTTCGTCGGACGCCTCATCGCGCCGACGCCGAGCGGGAACCTGCATAACTACCCCCCTGATATCTATCGAAGATACCGGTCCCGCTCAGGTGCATATGCGACTGGAGAGTTCGGCAAAATAATGGCCCGCGGCGGCCAGCGTCCGCGGACGGGGCAAATCGCTTCAATTGCCGGCCAATGGCTACGCCGATTGTTCACGTTTCAGCGCCGACCATCCGCGCCGCCTGCGGGACGGATTCTGTTTCCCGCCCCGCGCTCAACATGGGAGATACGCGATGAATTGGGATCGCATCGAAGGCAACTGGAAGCAGTTCTCCGGCAAGGTGAAGGAGCACTGGGGCAAGCTCACCGACGACGACCTCGCGCGGATCAACGGCAACCGCGAGCAGCTCGAGGGCCTCATTCAGTCCCGCTACGGCTTCGAGAAGGAGCAGGTGAAAAAGGCGGTCGACAACTGGCTGAAGACGAGCTGAGCCGAACCACCACTCCCGGCACGGATAGCGCGGCTCCGAGCCGCGCTATTTGTTTGTCGCATCGCGCCTGCACGCCTGCGAGGTTGGGGAGAGCGGCGAATCGCGGTTGCCATCGGTGCGCGCGCCAATACGCTGGCTGACCGAGGCCGAGGAAAGGTGGACAGCATGCGCGTCGGCGCGCCGAAGGAGATCAAGGTCCACGAGTACCGCGTGGGGCTCGTTCCCGCGAGCGTCCGCGAACTCGTCGCGCACGGGCACGAGGTGTTCATCGAGACGCGCGCCGCCGAGCGCATGGGCATCACCGACGACGACTACGTGCGCGCCGGCGCCACCATCCTGCCCAGCGCCGCGGACGTGTTCGCCACGGCCGACCTCATCGTCAAGGTGAAGGAGCCGCAAGCCGCCGAGCGCGCCATGCTGCGCCGGGGCCAGACGCTCTTCACCTACCTGCATCTGGCGCCCGATCCCCAGCAGGCGAAGGACCTCATGGCATCGGGCGTCACCGCCATCGCCTACGAGACGGTGACCGGGCCGCGCGGCGGCCTGCCGCTCCTGTCGCCGATGAGCGAGGTGGCGGGGCGGATGTCGATCCAGGCCGGCGCGCATTGCCTGGAGATGGAGCAGGGTGGACGCGGCATGCTGCTCGGCGGATCGGCCGGCGTCGCGCCGGCGAACGTCGTCGTCATCGGCGGCGGCGTGGCGGGCGTCAACGCGGCCCGCATGGCGATCGGGCTGGAGGCCGCCGTCACCTGCATCGACGTCAACATCGAGCGGCTCTACGCGCTCGACCAGCAGTTCGGGGCCTCGCTGAATACGATCTTCTCCACGCGCCAGGCCATCGAGGACTACGTGCTGCAGGCCGATCTCGTCGTCGGCGCGGTGCTGGTGCCGGGCGCGGCGGCGCCGAAGCTGATTACGCGCGACCTCGTCAAGGCGATGAAGCGCGGCTCCGTCATCGTCGATATCTCGATCGACCAGGGCGGTTTCTCGGAGACCTCGCATGCGACGACGCACGCCAATCCGAGCTACGTCGAATACGGCGTCGTGCACTACTGCGTCGCCAACATGCCGGGCGCGGTGGCGCGCACCTCTACGTTCGCGCTCAACAACGCCACCCTGCCCTTCGTGCTGGCGCTGGCGAACAAGGGACCCCTTGCCGCCATGCGCGATGATCCGCATCTCCTCGCGGGGCTGAACGTGTACGACGGCCAGATCACCTATCGAGCCGTCGCCGAGGCGTTGCGGCTGCCATTCGTGGAGCCGCAACTGGCCGTCGGGGGCGAGGCCAGCGGCCGCGATCCCTCGTTGCAGCGCCGATAGATATAAATGTCTCTATATTGCAAAGGCTTATGCGATCCTGTTATGCGAGTTTGGGCGTCCCGCTTCGCGACCGGTGGAAAATCGGGCTAAATTGAAGCGGGTACGTCGTTTACGGGAACGGGCTCCAGCCGGGCGGATTGAAAAGCGCATGCAGCTCATCATGAAGCTCGCGATGGGGCTTTTTGCCATTTACGCGGTGATCGCAGTCGCCGCTTTCCTGCTCCAGCGGCGGCTGATGTACTTCCCCGACCCCGACCGCCTTTCGCCCAAGAGCTTCAACCTGACCTCGGTCAACGAGCGCATCATCGACGCGCCGGACGGGGCACGGCTGATCTCCTGGTATGCACCCGCGGCCTTGGGGCAGCCGACGATCCTCTATTTCCACGGCAACGCCGGCAATCTCGCCAACCGGTCGGAGCGCATACGGCGGTTTCTCGCCCGTGGCTACGGGGTGCTCATGATGAGCTATCGGGGCTACTCGGGCTCGACCGGCAGTCCGAGCGAGCGCGCCAACGTGGCGGATGCCAAGCTGGCCTACGAATCCCTCATCGCCGACGGCGTGGCGCCGGAGGACATCGTCGTCTACGGCGAATCCCTCGGCTCGGGTGTCGCCGTGCAGGTGGCCGCCGAGCGCGAGGTGGGCGGCCTGGTGCTCGACGCGCCTTATACGACCATCGTCGACGTCGCCGCGCAGGCCTATCCGTGGCTCCCCGTGCGCCCGTTCGTCTTCGACCGCTACGAGACGATTCGCCACCTGCCGCGCGTGACGGCGCCCCTGCTCGTGCTGCACGGCGAGCAGGATCAGGTGATCCCGGTGGAGATGGGCAAGGCGGTCTACGCCGCCGCCAACGCGCCGAAGGAGATCGTCACGCTGCCGCGCGCCGGCCATTCCGACCACCACCTGCACGGGTCGTACGAGGAGATGTTCCGCTGGGTGGATGCGCTCGGGGGCGCGCGCATGGAAGAGGAAATCCCGCAGCGCTTCGAAGGCGCCGCGCAGTAGCCGGGGCGTGCCGTCGCCACAGCGCGCACATCAGAACAGTTGCTGGACCCGCCGGGAAAGCGTGAAGCCATGCCCCATGCCATTGCGGCAGGTGAGGCCGTCGCGCTGCGAGCCGCAGGTAAATCCCAGCCCGCTCCACGTCTCGCCGTACCCAAGAACGGGGGCCTCGCCCTTCACCGTATCGCCGGCGCACATCCGCTGCGCTGGCGCATCCCTATCCTCGACATAGAACGCGATGCCCCAATCGTATTCGCAATCCTTCGGTCGCGGCGGATCGGGATTGTCGCGCTGCATGACATCGCAGCGCAGCACGGTTGCCTCGCCCGGATTGATCGGCGGATCGGCCTGGCAGTGGATGTTGTTCGACGGGGTGCGGAACGCGAGGCCCGGCTCCTGGGCGATGCAAGCGTCCGCGAGGGCCGCACCGACCGCTAACGAGACCAGAAGCAATCCGGCACCGCGGGAATGGAATTTCATCTGGTCCGCCCTTCGCGCTCGGCGTTGAAAATCGCCGCGCCGGAGCCGGCAACGGGCTCGGGCTTCAGCGCCACCAGAAAAAGAGAGCCGTTCGGCCCGGGGCGCAAGCATTAAGACGGGAAACGACAAATGCGCCCATGAGCGGCTGCCCAGGGCGCATTCGAAAATTTCGGCACTTGCCGTATTAGCGGCGCGGACCCGAGGCGGTCGTCGTCGGCGCCTTGCCCGGCAGCAGACCCTCGCGCTGTGCGCGCTTGCGCGCCAGCTTGCGTGCGCGGCGGACGGCCTCCGCCTTCTCGCGGGCCTTGCGCTCGGAGGGCTTCTCGAAATAGTTGCGGAGCTTCATCTCCCGGAAAATGCCCTCGCGCTGCATCTTCTTCTTGAGCGCCTTGAGAGCCTGATCGACGTTGTTGTCGCGGACGAGAACCTGCAAGCGGTTGCTTCCTTTGCCTGACCTTTTGAGCCAATGAAAAATGCGGCACTGGAGCGGCGGCGAGGCCACCGGCATCCACTCTGCCGTTGAGGATGGCCGCTTCACTAGCAAAAGGCGGTTAAATTGTCCATCGGCGCCTTTGCCGACAGCTCAGGGGCCTTTGGACAGGGGGGTCAGCCTGTTCACATGCCCCATCTTGCGGCCCGGACGGGCCTGGTTCTTGCCATAAAGATGCAAGGCGGCCCCCGGCTCGGCGGCCAGCTTCGCCCAGGCTGCGACGTCCTCGCCGATGAGATTGGTCATGCGGCAATCGGAATGGCGCTCGGTGCCGCCGAGCGGCCAGCCGGCCACGGCGCGGATATGGTTCTCGAACTGGCCGACGGCGCACGCGTCCATGGTCCAGTGCCCGGAATTATGCACGCGCGGGGCGAACTCGTTGAGTAGCAGCGGCTGCGCCCCGTCGCCGACGTAGAACATCTCGACGCCGATCACGCCGACGTAGTCCAGCGCCGCCGCCAGCCGGCCGGCGATGTCGCGCGCCAGCTCCTGATGTTTCACGGGAAGCGCGCTCGGCACCGTCGAGGTTCTGAGGATGCCGCCCTCGTGGTGATTCTGCGGAATGTCGTAGAAGCGCGTCTCGCCGTCGAGGCCGCGCACCAGCAGCACCGACACCTCGTATTTGAACGGCACCAGCGCCTCTAGCGTCGCCGGCGCGCGGCCGATGGCATCGAACGCCGCTGCCATATCGCCGGCCGATTGCAGCCGCGACTGCCCCTTGCCGTCGTAGCCGAGACGGCGGGTCTTGAGGATCGACGGCGCGCCGACGGTAGCGAGCGCGGCGGCGAAATCATCCGGCCCTTCGACGGCGGCGAACGCCGGCAGCGGCAGGCCGAGCGAGGCGATGAACCGCTTCTCGTGCAGCCGGTCCTGCGCCACCTCGAGCGCCTTGATGCCGGGGCGGACGGGACGCACGCGCGCCACCGCGGCGACGGCCTCGACCGGCACGTTCTCGAACTCGTAGGTGACGACGTCCGTCTCCGTGGCGAACGCGGCGATCGCCTGCAGGTCCGTGTAAGGCGCAATGGTTGTCGATACGGCGACGTCGGACGCCGGCCCGGGCACGTCGCTGTAGACGCGGCACTTGAGGCCGAGCTGCGCGGCGGCGACGGCGAGCATACGGCCGAGCTGGCCGGCACCGAGAATGCCGATCGTGGAGCCGGGCGGGAGAGCCTGCATCAGCGCTGGTACCCAGATTCCGGAATGCCCGCCTCAAGCATGCTTCGGCTTCTCGGCTACGCTCGCGGTGCGCTCGGCGCGGTAGGCTTCGATGCGCTTCATGAGATCGGCGTCGGAGATGGCGAGGATTTGCGCCGCGAGCAGGCCCGCATTCTTCGCTCCGGGCTCGCCGATGGCGAGGGTGCCGACGGGAATGCCGGCCGGCATCTGCACGATGGAATAGAGCGCATCCTGCCCGTTGAGCGCCGTGACGGGGATCGGCACACCGAGCACCGGCAGCGGTGTCATCGCGGCCGTCATGCCGGGCAGATGAGCGGCTCCGCCGGCGCCGGCGATGATGACCTTGAGCCCGCGCGATTTGGCGGACTTGGCATATTCGTAGAGGCGCTCGGGGGTGCGGTGCGCGGATACGATGCGCACCTCGTGCGGGACCTTCAACTCGTCGAGGATCTCGGCGGCTTTCTTGAGCGTCGGCCAGTCCGACTGGCTGCCCATGATGATGCCGACGAGGGCGTTCCCGGTGCTCATTTTCGCGCTGTGTCCCGGCGGATAAAGCGGGGAATTACAGGAGCGGCCCAGTCATTACAAGTGTCACTTGTCGCTTGCCGCTTTCTTCAACGTTGCGAGCGAGGCTCGTCCCGGAGCGACGGCCCGCGTGGGCCAAACGGGGAGCCGGCGGAGTGCGGTGGGGACACGTTAAGAGACACATTGCTGCGGGTATGATCGGCAACGTGCTGGAATGGTACGATTTCGCCATCTACGGCTTTTTCGCCGTAGCCATCGGCCGGCAGTTCTTTCCCAACGAGAGCCCGTTCGCGCAGTTGCTGGCGACGTTCGGCATCTTCGCCATCGGCTATCTGGTCCGCCCGCTCGGCGGCATCGTCGTGGGGCATATCAGCGACCACTTCGGCCGCCGCACGGCGCTGATCGTCGCCATTGCGGCAATGGCGGTGCCGACCTTCCTCATCGGCCTGCTGCCCGGCTACGGGATGCTGGGCGTCATGGCGCCGATCGCGCTCACCGTGCTGCGGGCGATGCAGGGCCTGGCCCTGGGTGGCGAGTACCCGAGCTCGATGGTGTTCCTGGTCGAGCATGCGCCGAACGGCAGGCGCGGTCTGGTCGGCGGCTTTGCAGCGCTCGGAGCCGTCATTGGATTGCTGCTCGGCTCCGCGACGGGCGCGCTGCTGGCAATCACCATGCCGGCGGACGCGCTGCAAAGCTGGGGCTGGCGCATTCCCTTCCTGCTCGGCGTGTTCGTCGGCATCGCCGGACACTTGCTTCGCCGGCATATCGAGGAGACGGTGCCGGCGCGCGTGGCCGGTGCGCGTCCGGCGCTGCTCGAGACCCTGCGCGACCATTGGCGCCTGGTCGTACGCATAGGTGCTGCGACAACGCTCACGGCGGTCGGGTTCCAGCTGCTGTTCGTCTACCTCGTCACGGCCATGCAAATCGACAACGGCTTCACGCCCGCCGAGGCGCTGACGATCAACAGCGCCAGCATGCTGGTTCTTTTGCCGAGCATGCTTCTCGGCGCGCGCCTGTCGGATCGCTTTGGCCGCAAGCCGATATTGATGGCCGCGGCTCTCTTCGCGTTCGCGGCCGCCTGGCCGACATTCTGGCTGCTGCATCAGCCGAACCCGTACCTGGTGCTGGCAGGACAGATGGGTGCGGCGGTGTTCATGGGGATCTTCAACGCGACGCTGCCGGCCCTCATCGTCGAGGCCGTTCCGGCGCATATCCGCTGCACGGCGGTCGCCCTCGGCTTCAACGTCAGCATCGGCGTGTTCGGCGGCTTGGCACCGTTCACCGCCACGCTGCTCGCCGAGCGCACGCACAGCTACCTGACGCCGGCGTTCCTCGTCATGGGTGCGGCGGCGGTGGCCTTCATGGCGGTGCGCAGCTTCCGCGAAACCGTGCACGAGCCGCTGGAAGGCAGGCTGGACGCGCTGCGCCAGGCGGTCAGCGAAGGCTTGGCGGCAACCCGTGACGGCACTCCGGCGCATCAGCCCACCGGGCGGCAGGCGGCGTAGCGCCCGCCCCGCAAAATGGTGAGCGGTGCAGTGCCAACCCTCGCGTGCCGGGCTAGGCGATGATGTCCGGGAGAAGCTGATCCTCGATGGCCGTCATGCGGTCCTTCAACGCCAGCTTGCGCTTCTTCAGCCGCTTCACGAGCAGCTGCTCGGCGGACGTCGAGTCCTCGAGCAATATGATCTGGTCGTCGAGCTCGCGGTGCTCCGCCCTGAGCCTGACGAGTTCGTCCCGGAGCTCTCTCTCGTCGATGCGATTCATTGGCCGGCCGGTCAATGCCCCTCTTAACACCGCGCGAGCGCGCGGACTATCGTCCTGTTCCTACCGGATAGCAAGGGCTCGGCAAATGCCGGCCGCGACCGCAGCAAACGCGGACGTTGCGCGGGGCCGATAAGCTCTGCTGCACGGAGGTTCCCATTTTCATCAAAAATTTCGCTCGCGATGAACCTTTCTCATGTTGGACAAGGCGCCGATCCTCTGGCACGCTGAAGCGTCTCTTCAACATCCCATGGAGGTCCATGATGGCGCTTGCTGCTCACATTGCAGAGCTAGCGGAGAAGCACCGGCTTCTCGAGCGTAGGATTGAAGACGAGGTCTCCCGCCCCGGATCGGATGACCTGGAAATACACCGACTGAAACTCGAAAAACTGAAGCTCAAGGACGAGATCGTCCGTCTCAGCGACAGCGAGACGCGGCACTAGCGCGTCGAGGCAGGCGAGCGGTCACCGCTCGCCGGTTCTCCTTTTTGGCGTCAGCGACTCCCCTGCGGGGCGCCGGCCGCTGACGCCGACCATCCTCGCCGTTTGCGACGTCGCGGCTCCCGTTCGGAGACTGCCGCCGGCGCCGGCAGCCGTGCCGGGCGCTGGCTCACGCCTCCCTCGCCAGCTCGCGCAGCTTGAACTTCTGAATCTTCCCGGTCGAGGTGCGCGGCACCTCCGCGAACACGATGTGGCGCGGGCACTTGTACTTCGCGAGCCGGTCGCGGCACCAGGCGAGCAGCTCGTCGGCTGTCGCCTCCATGCCGGGGCGCAGCTCGATGAAGGCGCAAGGCGTCTCGCCCCACTTCTCGTCCGGCTTGGCGACGACGGCGCAATAGGCGACCGAGGGATGCTTGTAGATGACATCCTCGACCTCGATCGAGGAGATGTTCTCGCCGCCCGAGATGATGATGTCCTTCGACCGGTCCTTGAGCTGGATATACCCGTCGGGGTAGAGCACGCCGAGATCGCCGGAGTGGAACCAGCCGCCGTCGAACGCCTCGGCGGTGGCCTTCGGGTTCTTCAGGTATCCCTTCATCACGATGTTGCCGCGGAACATGACCTCGCCGATGGTCTCGCCATCGGCCGGCACGCGTTGCATCGTCAGCGGGTCCATCACCGTCAGATCCTCGAGCGCCAGGTAACGAACGCCCTGGCGCGTGCGCTTGAAGGCCCTTCCGGCCTCATCGAGGTCGTTCCAGTCGCGGTTCCACTCGTTGACGACCGCCGGGCCGTAGGTCTCGGTCAGTCCGTAGAGATGCGTCAGCTGGAAACCGGCGGCGGCCATGGCATCCAGCACCGCCTGCGGCGGCGGTGCCGCCGCGTGGTTGAAGGCAACGCGGTGCTCGATGGGGCGCTTTTCCTCCGGCGTCGCGTTGAGGAGCGTCGCCATCACGATCGGCGCGCCGGACAGGTGCGTGACGCGGTGCTCGACGATGGCGTCGTACATCGCCCGGGCGCGCACCCAGCGCAGGCAGACGTGCGTGCCGGCGACCGCCGACACCGACCACGGGAAGCACCAGCCGTTGCAGTGGAACATCGGCAGCGTCCACAGATAGACGGCGTGCGGGCCCATGCCGGCTTCGAGTGTGTTGGCGTAGCACATCAGAGCTGCGCCGCGATGATGATAGACGACGCCCTTCGGATTGCCGGTGGTGCCCGAGGTGTAGTTGACCGAGATGGCGTCCCACTCGTCGGCCGGCATCCGCCATTCGAAGTCGGGATCGCCGCCGGCGATGAAGGCCTCGTATTCGATGTCGGAAAGGCGCTCGCCGATCTGCGGGTACTCGGGATCGTCGTAGTCGACGACCGGCGGCTTCACCTGCGCCAGCTCCAGCGCCGCCTTCGACAGCGGCGCGAACTCGCGATCGGTGATGAAGAACCTGGCGTTGGCATGATCGAGCTGGAAGGCGACGACCGGCGGGTCGAGGCGCGTGTTTATGGTGTGCAGCACGGCGCCGATCATCGGCACGGCGTAGTGCGCCTCGAGCATCGCCGGCGTATTGGCCAGGATGACCGACACCGTGTCGCCCGGCCCGATGCCGCGTGCGGCAAGCGCCGACGCGAGGCGCCGGCAGCGCGCATAGAACTGCGCGTAGGTGTAGCGCCGGTTGCCGTGGATGATGGCAATGTGATCCGGGTAGACGCGCGCCGCCCTCTGCAGGAACTGCAGTGGCGTCAGCGGCTGATAGTTGGCCGCGTTCTTGTCGAGGTTCTCATTGAACGGATTGGAGGACATGTCGGGCTGGCGCTCGTGAATGAATGCGAGCGGACTATCCGCCCATGCGCAAAAACGCTAGCGAATGCAGTGCAGCAGGGCAACGCCGATGTCGATTGCCCAATCGCCGGGCGCGGAGCTCGGCGCCAATCCTGCGGATTCTGTCACATTCCATCTGTCGCGACGGAAAATAAGGCGCTAGCCTGTTCACGTCGCATGGTCTGCAAGTGGGAGATGGCCATGAGCGAGCTCAAGCAGCAGACGATCGCCTTGTGGATCTTGCTGATGCTGCTCATTCTGGTGGTGCCGCTGGCACTTGAATAGAGCGCGGATGGCAATGGACGGCCGGTGCGCCACTGGCGCATCGCGGCTGCTCGCGTGAGCGCGCTCGCGCCCACCTCGACGGCGCCGCATCGATAGCCCGACAGTCGCCGGACGGCGGCGTTAGCGCGCCACCGGCATATCTGCCGCTAGCCTCGCACTGCGGATTTAGAGAGCAAAAACCTGAGGCGCGGCCGAGCGCTTAGCGCGCTCAGTCCTGGTCCTCTTCCTCGGGGCGCTGACCGCCGGAGAGCTCCTTGAGCTTGGCAAAAACGCGCGCCTGCTCCTCTTGCTCGGTCTCCTCGCGCTGCTCCTCGTGCCGCGGCTGCATGATCTCCGCGCGGCGTTCCTCCGAGGTCGTCTCCTCGGTCGGCAGCAGCGTGCCGGCGCGCTCCTGGTCCGGCGTATCCTTGCGCTCGCGGTCCAGACGGCGCGCGGCCTTCTTCACCTCGGCGTCGAGGTCGATCTGCGAGCACAGACCGAGCGTGACGGGATCCTGAGGCGTCAGATTGGGCGCATTCCAGTGCGTGCGCTCGCGGATCTGCAGGATCGTCGGCTTGGTCGTGCCGACGAGACGCATGATCTGGCTATCCTTCAGCTCGGGATGATTGCGCAGCAGCCAGAGCACCGCGTTCGGCCGATCCTGGCGGCGCGACACGGGCGTATAACGCGGCCCCTTGCGGCTCGGCGTCTCGGGCACGACGACTTTCGGCTCGGCGAGGCGGAGGTGGCGGCCCTGATCGCGCTCGGCGTCCTCGATCTCCTCGCGGGTGAGCTGGCCGGAGGTGACGGGATCGAGACCTTTGATGCCCTGCGCCACGTCCCCGTCAGCGATGCCCTTCACCTCGAGAACATGCAGGCCACAGAACTCGGCGATCTGGTCGAAAGTCAGCGAAGTGTTCTCGACGAGCCAAACGGCCGTCGCCTTGGGCATCAGGGGTCTGCGATCGCTCATAGGGGGTTTAGCCTCCGGCTTCCTGCGCCGATCCGCAGGGCCACGTATTTCTCGGTCAACAGGGGAATAGCGCGCCTTATATCCCTCAAGCGGCCGCGCGGCAACCCAACGCGTCGCAGCTTGGTTGAGGTTCCTTTGCGCCTTCGTGTTGCCCCTCGCCCATGGCGCGGATAGTGTCGCGCCGGCCGCGCGGCGGCGCCAAGCAGGGGAAGGTGTGCACCATGAGCACAACGCCGAAGAGCGTTTATTTCGAAGACCTTAGCGTCGGGCAGGAAGCCAGCGTCAGCAATACCGTGACCGCCGACGTGATCGGCGCCTTTGCCGCCGTCTCCGGCGACCGCAATCCGGTGCACGTCGACGCCGACTACGCCGCCAAGACGATATTCAAGGAGCGCATTGCCCACGGCATGCTCTCCGCCGCGTACATCTCGGCCGTGTTCGGCATGCAGCTCCCGGGCCCGGGTGCGATCTACATTTCGCAGACGCTGAACTTCAAGGCGCCGGTGAAGATCGGCGACGAGCTGGTGACGACGGTGAAAGTCGTGGAGCTGATACCGGACAAGCGCCGCGCCCGCTTCGATTGCGTATGCACCGTCAACGGCAAGCCGGTGGTGCAGGGCGAGGCCGTGCTGATGGTACCCTCGCGTCCGGCGTCCTAGAGGACAGGATCGCCATTGAGCCGGAGCTGTCCCTAGCGGAGGCGCGATGCTCGTCGTTCAGGGCTACAAGGACGTGCCGGAGCAAGCGCGCGGCGCGGTGCTCGCCATCGGCAATTTCGACGGCGTGCATCGCGGTCACCAGGCGCTGCTCGATCTGGCGGTGAGCATCGCGGCCGATCTCGACGCGCCATCGGGCGCGCTCGTTTTCGAGCCGCATCCGCGCGAGTTCTTCCATCCCGAGGAGCCGCACTTTCACCTGACGCCGCTGTCGCAGAAGCTGCGCCTGTTCGAGCGCGCCGGGATCGATCTGGCGGTGGTGCTGAAGTTCGACGCCGGCTTCGCCGCGCTCTCGGCCGAGGACTTCATCGCCCGCATTCTCGTCGCGGCGCTCGGTGCGCGGCACGTGATCATCGGCCATGACTTCTTCTTCGGCCGCAAGCGCGCCGGCACACCCGAGACGATGCGGGAGGCGGCGCAGCGATTCGGGTTCGGCCTCACCATCGTTCCGCCGGTGGCGCAGGACGGCGAGGTGTTCTCGTCCAGCGCCATTCGTCTGCGCCTCGCCCAGGGCGATGTGAAGGGCGCGGCGGCGCTGCTCGGGCGCACGTGGTGCGTCGAGGGCGAGGTCGTCGGCGGCGCGCGCCGCGGCACCGGTCTCGGCTTTCCCACCGCCAACGTCCCCCTGTCGCACGGCACGGCCCTGGGGCACGGCATCTACGCGGTGCGCGTGAAGGTCGACGGCGGCGAGCACGACGGCGCCGCCTATCTCGGCACGCGGCCGACCTACGACGACGGCATGCCGGTGCTGGAGGTGTTCCTGTTCGATTTCGACGGCGACCTCTACGGCAAGAGCATCGAGGTCGAGTTCGTCGACTTCATCCGGCCGGATCGCAAATTCTCGTCGAGCGAGGAGCTGATCATGCAGATGCAGCGCGACGTCGCCCGCGCCCGCGACATTCTCGCCGCGGAGGGTTAGGTGCTGTCATCCCGGGCGAAGCGAGCGACGCGCGCGAGACCCGGGACCCAGCGCAAATGTGTCAAAGACGCTTTAGCCTTGGTTCTGCGGCGATTCTCTCCTAGTTCCGGGCTCCGCGGTCGCTCCGCTCCCTTGGCCGGGATGACAGCGGGACGGGTGGCAACGCGCGGGGCATGTTGCTAGAACCCCGGCCAGCAACCGGGACGAGCCGGAAAGAAAGAGACGATGGCCAAGGACAACGGCGGCAACGACGCCTCCAACGGACAGAAGCAGGCGAACCCCGCCGCTACGGCGCGCGAGGCCGGCTCTGCTGCGCCGGGCGCCGAAGGGCGCGACTGGAGCCGGACGCTGTTCCTGCCCAAGACCGACTTCCCGATGAAGGCCGGCCTGCCCGACCTCGAGCCGCGCCTGCTCGCCCGCTGGGCGGAGCTGGATCTCTACGGCCGCCTGCGCGAGAAGGGCCGCAACCGTCCGAAGTTCCTGCTGCACGATGGCCCGCCCTACGCCAACGGCAACATCCACATCGGGCACGCGCTGAACAAGATCCTCAAGGATCTCGTCGTCAAGTCGCAGCAGATGCTCGGGCACGATTCCAACTACGTGCCCGGGTGGGACTGCCACGGCCTGCCGATCGAGTGGAAGATCGAGGAGCAGTATCGCGCCAAGGGCCGCAACAAGGACGCGGTGCCGATCAACGAGTTCCGCCGCGAGTGCCGCGAGTTCGCCGCCCACTGGATCGACGTGCAGCGCGCCGAGTTCAAGCGGCTGGGCGTGATCGGCGACTGGGACCATCCCTATAAGACGATGGACTATCCCGCCGAGGCGATCATCGCCGGCGAGCTGATGAAGTTCGCCATGAACGGCGCGCTGTATCGCGGCTCGAAGCCCGTGATGTGGTCGGTGGTGGAGAAGACGGCGCTGGCCGAGGCCGAGGTCGAGTACCAGGACTATCAGTCCGACATGATCTGGGTGAAGTTCCCTGTCGTCAGCGTATCGCAGCAAACTGCCGTCGATTTGGCCGGTGTGTCCGTTGTCATCTGGACCACGACGCCTTGGACCATCCCGGGCAACCGAGCAATCTCCTTCAGCTCTCGTATCCAATACGGAATCTACGAGGTCACCGACGCTCCCGATGGTAATTGGGCAAAGGTCGGCGATAAGTTGCTGTTGGCTTCGTCGCTAGCAGATCAGGTGATGAAGGCTGCGAAAGTCACCAGCTTCGAACCGAGAGCAATTGTCGGCGCGGAAACGCTCGCTGCCTTGAAGACCGCCCATCCGTTGCGTGCACTCGGCTACACGTTCGACGTGCCGCTGCTCGACGGCGATCACGTTACCGACGACACCGGCACCGGCTTCGTGCACACCGCGCCGGGCCACGGCGCCGACGACTACATCATCTGGATCGCCAGCCAGAAGGCGCTACGCGACCGCGGCATCGACACGACGATCCCCTTCACCGTCGACGCCGAGGGCGTGCTCACCGCCGAAGCGCCGGGCTTCGAAGGAAAGCGCGTGCTCTCCGAGAAGGGCGACAAGGGCGACGCCAACGACGCCGTCATCAAGGCGCTGGCGGAGGCCGGCAACATCATCGCCCGCGGCCGCCTGAAGCATCAGTATCCGCATTCCTGGCGCTCCAAGAAGCCGGTCATCTTCCGCAACACGCCGCAGTGGTTCATCGCCATGGACAAGCCCGTGAAGGGTATCCCCAAGGGCAACAACCAGACCCTGCGCCAGCTTGCCTCGAAGGCGATCGAGGAGACCGAGTGGGTGCCGGGCACCGGCGAGAACCGCATCCGCGGCATGGTCGAGGGGCGCCCCGATTGGGTCGTCTCGCGCCAGCGCGCATGGGGCGTGCCGATCACCGTCTTCCGCCACAAGGAGACCGGCGACGTCATCCCGTCGCAGAAGTTCGCCAAGTCGAAGGAGCTGATCGGGCGCATCACCACCGCGTTCGCCGAGAAGGGCGCCGACGTGTGGTTCGAGGACGGCGCGGCGGCGCGCTTCCTCGACGGGCTGGTCGACGATCCGGGGCAGTGGGAGCAGGTGCGCGACATCCTCGACGTGTGGTTCGACTCGGGCTCGACGCACGCCTTCACGCTGGAGGATCCGCAGCACTTCCCGACGCTCGCCGGCGTCAAGCGCGTGCGCGACGGCGGCAAGGACCTCGTGATGTATCTGGAAGGCTCCGACCAGCACCGCGGCTGGTTCCAGTCCTCGCTGCTGGAATCGTGCGGCACGCGCGGGCGCGCCCCCTACGACATCGTGCTGACGCACGGCTTCATCCTCGACGAGAAGGGGGATGAGAAAATGTCGAAGTCGAAGGGCAACGTGCTGTCGCCGCAGGACGTCATGAAGACGTCCGGCGCCGACATCCTGCGCCTGTGGGTCGCCTCCGCCGACACGACCAACGACATCCGCTTCGGGCCGGCCATCGTGCAGTCGGCCGCTGAGGCCTACCGCAAGCTGCGCAACACGCTGCGCTGGATGCTCGGCGCGCTCACCCATCTCGACGACGCCGAGCCGGTGAAGTTCAAGGACATGCGTGAGCTTGAGCTGGAGCGGCTGATGCTGCACCGGCTGATCGAGCTGGATGCGGAAGTGCGCGCCGCCTACCTCGGCTACGACTACCGCAAGATCGTCGCCGTGCTGTCGCAGTTCATGAACACGGAGCTGTCGGCGTTCTACTTCGACATCCGCAAGGACACGCTCTACTGCGAACCCTATTCGAGCATGCAACGCCGCGCCGCCCTGACGGTCATCGAGGAGATCTTCAAGGCCATCGTGGCGTGGCTGGCGCCGATCCTCTCGTTCACGGCCGAGGAGGCATGGCTGGCGCGCGTCCCGGAGCGCGAGGGCTCGGTGCACCTCGAAACATTCCCCGAGCTCGACAAGGCCTGGCGCGATGACGAGCTGGCAAAAAAGTGGGAGCGCGTGCGCGACGTCCGGCGTGTCGTCACAGGAGCGCTGGAGCTGGAGCGCGCGGCCAAGCGCATCGGCTCCAGTCTCGAAGCGGCGCCGGAGGTCTATGTCGCCGATAAGGAACTGCTGAGCGCCATGGAAGGCATCGACCTCGCCGAGGTGTCGATCACCAGCCAGGCACGGCTGATCGCCAAGGCGCCGCCCGAGGGCGCATTCACCCTGCCGGACGTGCCGGGTGTCGGCGTGGTGCCGAAGCGCGCCGAGGGCCGCAAATGCGCCCGCTCCTGGCGTATCCTCGCCGACGTCGGCGCCGACCCGGAATTCCCCGAGCTTTCACCGCGCGACGCCGCCGCCGTGCGCGAGTTCGATGCCCGCAGCAAAGGTGCCGCATGACGACCGATGCCTCGGCTTCCCGTTCCTGGATGTGGGGGCCCTGCTCGCGGCTCGGCCTCGGGGTGTTCCTGGTCACGCTCGCTCTCGACCAGGCGCACAAGTGGTGGATGCTCAACGTCTACGGCATCGCCGACCGGGGGCGGGTGACGGTGACGCCGTTCCTCGACCTCGTCTATGTGAAGAACATCGGCATCAGCTACTCCATGTTCGACCAGGAGAGCTACGCCGGGCAGATCATGCTGGCCGCCTTCGGGGTGGTGGCGACCCTGGCGCTGTGGGCCTGGCTGGCGCGCGGGGCCGGCAACCGGCTGCTGGCCGTGTCGCTGGGGCTGATCATGGGAGGAGCCATCGGCAACGCCATCGACCGGGTGGCCCTCGGCGGCGTCGCCGACTTCTTCTCCCTGCACGCCTTCGGTTTTTATTGGTACGTCTTCAACATTGCCGACGTGGCCATTGTCGCCGGCGTGATCGGCCTGCTATATGACTCGCTGACGGCGAGTCGCAAAGACGCCGCAAAGTCGTTGTAGCGCAGGGCATTAGCACCAAGCGCTGTCGCGGGTTCGAGTGCGGGGCAAGGGGCGCCACGGGGGAAGAGAATGCCGCCGAAATTCCGTCCTGCGAGGTGTGCCGTATCGTTGCTCGCCGCCGGCGTGACGCTGGCCATGGCCGGCTGCGGCACCGATGACATCCAATTCAACGGCGGCATTTTCGACGCCGTCGGCCTCTCCGACGCCGCCAAGACGAAGTCCGGCGACCCCAAGCTCGCCGAGCGCGCCCCGCTCGTCATCCCGCCGACGATGGAGAGCCTCCCCGCCCCGGGCGAGGCGCAGCAGGCCCCCGAGCAGATCGCCGGCATCCACGATCCCGACGCGGCCAAGGCCAAGTCGAAGGCCGAGCTCGAGGCGCAGCAGAAAGCGTATTGCGACAAGAACTATCGCGATGCCGGCATGCGCGGCGAGGAAACCTCGATGGTGGAAGGCCCGCTCGGCCCCTGCCGCCCGTCGATCCTGACGTCCATCAAGAAGTGGAACCAGGGCGACGCCGAGGAAGACAGCCAGTAAATCGCGCTGCCACTTGTTCTGCTGCGCTGCAATGCCGTTTCGCTACGCGAGCCGGCTTCCATATCCATAACCAAACTCGCAAGAATCCGGTTGCAGGCCGGGGTGCGGCAACCTATACCGCCACGGGGGGACGGAGCATTGTTTTCGTCCTCCGCTTAAGGAGGAAACTACCCATGAAGATCTGGAACAAGCCGCAGGTGCGCGAGCAGGAAGTTGGCCTCGAGGTCACCTCCTACATGCCGGCCGAGATCGACATCATCTAAGCTGTCGATTTTTCGCGGTATTGAATGCGGCGGTCGAGAAATCGACCGCCGTTTTCTTTTGTTTGCACTTTGCTTTTGCGCCGGCGACTCCGCTTCCTCGCGCCCACCGGCCGAAATGCCGGATGGCGCAGTTCTGTCATCCCGGAAGCCGCGAACGGCGTGAGCGGCTATCCGGGACCCAGCGGAAAGACCGGTCGAAGACTCTAGAGTGCCTACGGCGCAGCTTATGCTGGGTCCCGGGTCTCGCTCGCTCCGCTCACTTCGCCCGGGATGACAGAAAGAAACCAGATGAAAAGCGTGGGTGGTACGCCGGAACAGCGCTTCCGACACTCGACGAAGTGCCGACGCAGCTCAGCGCAGCACGCGTGGCGCAGGTGAATTCGACGCAACGGCGGCGCCGGTGAAAAGAACGATCTACTTGTCGAACTTGCCCTCGACCTTGGCGACCCATTTCTCGAACGAGCTGCGCAGAATATCGACGTCGAAGCGGATGCCTTCGATGACGCCCGCGGGATGATCCGGCCGCGCGTCCAGCTTGCGGCGGATGTCGTTGTGCATCTCGACCATCTGCTTCCAATCGCTGTGCGCCTCGTCGTTCAGCTCGCCGCGCGCTCCCAGAGACGACTTGGCCGCGCGAATCCGCTGCTCGAGGTCGTCGAGCTTGGTCTTGGTGTCGGCGATTGGATCCTGGCTCATGTCGCTCTCCGAAATTGTCGATGTGCTTGGCCCGCTCATCGGTAGATAAGTCGCCCGGGCGCGCCAGCGTAGCCTGTGCGGCTATCCATTTCGTCAAGAGGGACGGGCGCCCGGCGCAGGCGCCGATGCCATGCCATGCGCGCAGGAAACGAGCGGTTACCGGCCGCCGGCGGCAAGCCACCCGTCGCGAGCCGGACGCGGTTGTATTGGCCCCAAAATGCGCGGCCGGCGCGCGAGCCGTCAGCTTGGCCCGAGCTGGCCCAGGAGCCCAGCGATGGCAGCGATCAGCAGCAGCCCGACGAAGAACCAAGTGACGGCGCTGTCGTTCAGGTTTTCCAGAGCGTTGGCGATCTTGCGCGACATTGGCGTTCCCCCGCATGCGCCTCAACACGCACGGCGAATTGCTCCGCATACACCTCTGCGCACCATCGCTGATTTGCCCGCCTCGGCGCCAGAAAAATTGTAGGGGCATCGCGGGCTTTGCGTTCCGAGGACGCAAGCGGCGTGCCGCGCACCACGATTTACACAGCAAAATTGTGCACTTGGGCCGGATCGGGCGGCGAGCGCTGTCGGCCGCGGCGCAAATCAGTTAGCCCGGCTTTGAACGCTGTCGATGCGCACGTGCGCACGCGGGGTTCTCAGGAGAGCGGGCCATGATGCCGACATTCCGGGTGATCTGTCTTGTAACCGGCGTAACCGCGTTGGTTCTCGGCGGTTGCGCGGCCGACGCCATCCGGTCCGGTCAGGTCGCCAGGCACTACCGCCACGGCAAGACCTCCACATCCGTCGCCCGCCGGCAGGCGCCGGCCGAGATCGAGACCGGCTCGGTGACCAAGCGGACCTCGCCCGTGACCTCGAAGGAGGATCCGCGCTGGCAGTGGTGCGAGCAGCGCCACCTCGACCACCAGGCCGGCAAGGCTCCGGGCGGAGCGACCGACCTTGCCAAGAAGCTCGACGACGACCGGATCTGCGCCGCCGTCTATCAGGGCGAAAGCGGCAACTGAGCTGCCTCAGAGCGGCGGCGCGGCGACAATGATAACCGCCGCGATCGCGGCGGCGCCGGCCAGCAATACCGTCAGCACCTTCGCTAAGTCCCAGGCGCAGAGCCATGCCTCGCGTACGGCCGAGAGCACGCGTGGATGCAACGCCGTTCGAAGAACGACACCGGCCATGCGACCGACACTGCCGGTAGTCACGAGCAGCCGAGCCATGGCGCGCCGCAACCGCACTCGGCGTCCGCGCGGCAGAGGCAGCAGCTTTGTGCCGCCCTCGGCAAACTGCGCGCGATTGTTCACTGCATCGCGCACCAACAGGGCGGCGCCCAGCTCGAGACGGTCGAGCGTCACTGCGGCTCCGGTACGGAAGGCATCGTGTCGCTGCGGACGCATCGGCGATCCTCACGCTCGTACGCGGCGATTGTGAACGTGCGGCGGCCGACAATCAACGAGCGGATCGAAGATGAGCGACGCTGCTCACGCAAAACTGATCGCGCTCATCGCCCGCGCGTGGCGCCGGCGTTGCGATCGAGGTCCAGCTCGGCGATGACCGCGCGCACCGCCGTCATCACCGTTTCCACCCAGCGGCCGGCGGCCACGTTGTCCTGCCCGATGTCGTGCATGGCGGTTGCATAGGCGTGATGCGCAAGGTCGAGTGCCCGCTCGCGCTCACCGGCCGGCAACGCGGCGATCTTCAGCGCCGTGCGCTGAATGCTGGCGAGCGTCTGTCCGACGAGTTCTTGATTGTCCATAAGCGCTTACTCCTGCTGCAGCACCCTCGTGCGGCGGCACGGCGTTTATGAGGCACACACAGGCAAACCGGCTTCCACCTTCATCTCGACAAAAAAACGCCGCGGATGCGTGCGGCAATGCGTCCAGCGGGGAATACACCAAGCCAGTTCATGCGGAAGGCGCATTCAGCGCAGGAGGTGACCTCGTGTTCAATACCGATCCGACCAACGGCCTACCCCAACCCAAGCTCGGCCCGACGCCCCTGGCCGCCAGCACGCCTCCCGCGCGCGCCACGCCTTCGCCGTTCGAGAAATCCAATTCCGCGCAGAGCGGCACGTCGGTGATCGGCACCGATCTCACCATCCTCGGCGACCGCATCACCATCATTTCCGCCAACAAGCTGCAGGTCGACGGTGACGTGCGCGGCAACGTGCACGGCAAGCAGGTCGTCATCACCGAGGAGGGCTCGGTGGTCGGCATGGTGTGCGCCGAGGCCATCGAGGTGCGCGGCGGCGTCCGCGGCTCGATACGCGCGGTGTCGGTGAAACTGCACGCCTCGGCACAGGTCGA
>Ga0182738_1000904_pt1 | contig 39318 bp, 26 predicted proteins | sample eDN5th30CBELigMG_FD_128876 | JGI IMG/M metagenome (GOLD analysis project Ga0182738, IMG submission 128876) | Enriched Miracle-Growth compost microbial communities from Emeryville, California, USA - eDNA 5th pass 30_C BE-Lig MG (version 2)... ...
AGATCACCTCACCCCAGAGATCACCTCACCCCAGAGATCACCTCACCCCAGAGATCACCTCACCCCAGAGATCACCTCACCCCAGAGATCACCTCACCCCAGACGATCACCTCACCCCAGACGATCACCTCACCCCAGACGATCACCTCACCCCAGACGATCACCTCACCCCAGACGATCACCATTGTGCGGTGCGTCATACTAGAGCGCATAACTTCCGTGTTGTCCGTCGTACACTCGCAGCGAGAATCCAACGATTGATCGTTTCGCTGCAGACGACGGCAAAACGATCAATCGGTCTATATGGGGTGAATACGTTCTAGAGTGCATGAACTCCGCATAGACCGCGTCCCGCCACGCGGCGAGTTGCATTTCACCAGTCGAAACGCGCTGCGCGGGCTCAGGCCGGAGCAAGTTGCTCTAAGGGATTTGCCGCGATCTTTAATATTCCCGGCGGCCCTTCAAACCCGGGGCAGGGATGGGGTATTTGCCATTCTCGGTCATCTGTACCGGAGCGGGTTTGTCGGCGTTAATTTCGTTCAGGCCGGGAGCAAATTCGTGCTCGCAATTGAGCATTTCATCGAATGTAATTTCCTGTCCGGTATGGGCCGCCATGCGCCCCATTGAAGCAGTCAGGCTCGACTTCACCCCGCGCGGAACTTCATTATAGGGTTTATCGTTGCGAACTGCGTCGACCAGATCAATCCATTCTGTTTCATAGGGTGAGCGTTCATTTTTCGGATAGCGCCAGAGCAGTTTCGACTTATCAAAATTCTGATCGGAATAAGTCCGGGATTTTGCCGGGAAGTGGCCATTTTCAGAAACGACCGCACATCCCTTGCTGCCATGAATATAGGTAGCGAACTCCTGCTTCACATTGGGCATTGTCCGCCCGTAAAGCATCATCTTGCATCCGTCTTTAAATGTATATTCGACGGAATAATTATCGAAGTTCTGATCAACAAAATCACCGCGATAATGTCGCCCACCTGAAGCCTGCGCTTTCACCGGCCAGTCGTTCTTCATCCAGCAGCATTCATCCATATTATGGATGTAGAAGTCACTGAAACATCCGCCGCTGGCCCATAAAAATCCATGAAAATGTGCGATCTGGTACAAGACTTCCGAGATCTCTCCGTTGTAAGGGGGCACAAACGCACTTCCAACCGGCCCATGCATGCGGTAGGCCCGCAGCAAATTCAGATCTCCGATTTCTCCATCCTGCACACGCTTAAACAGCTCGTTCCGAGCCGTGCTATGACGGCACATCAGGCCGACACCGACCTTCAGATTCTTTTCCGAAGCCTTGGCAGCCAGTTCCAGCATCTTCTTGGACGTTGGTCCGTCTACAGTGACGGGTTTTTCCATGAAGACGTTCAGCCCTTTCTCAATGGCATAGGCAAAATGGACCCAGCGAAACGCCGGTGGTGTCGTTAGCACGACAATGTCACCCGGTTTCAAGCAGTCCATGGCCTGTTGATAGGCTTCGAAACCGATGAATTTTCGTTCCGGTGTAACATCCAGTTTGTCTGCGTGTGCCCCTTGCAGCGATTTCAGGCTATTAGAAAGATTTTTGTCGAAGACATCCGCCATGGCCTTCAATTTGATTGGTCCCCCATCGATGGACAGGGCATCGTTGATCGCGCCGCTTCCTCGTCCTCCACATCCGACCAATGCAAGATCAATCGTATTTTCTTCACTGGCATAAGCACGTGGCAACACCAGATGGGTCGCTGCTGCGGCTACAGCCATTTTTCCAGTGGTTTTCAATAAATCACGGCGGGAGAGACCGGCGGGGCCAAAATCTGGCATTCGTAAAACTCCTGAATGAATCAGACAAGTTGGATTGGAACGATCAACTCTCGCAGATTTTCCGAGTTTTTCAAGCGACATCGGCCATCTGATTTCATTAGAAAAGCGTAAGCTTCAGCCGCTGCAGTAGGACAGAAGGCAAAAAGGATTCATTCGGCAGACATTAAAATTTATGCTGCCGGTGCCCAGGGCAGGGCAATTTGCTCTAACAATGCAACAGGCCGGCAGCGATTTGCTGCCGGCCTGTTGCATTGTTCCTACCGGTTGTTCGTGTCTTGAAGTCTTACTGTTCGCGAACCCCGGCTGGGTATTGACGAACCGGATTGCTGGTGAAGGGAGATCCCTGATTCACTCCGAAGGCCGGGTTGTTCAGGTTTCCGAGATTGAACCCGTTATTCAGATTGAACCCATTGTTCACCCGGTTTCCAGCAATCGCAGCCACCATCTGGGAAGGAACTCCGTTTGCCAGAATCTGTCGGGCCATCTGCACGTCATTGTCATTGTCGCTGTTACGAGTTCCTTCAACCACCGTCACAGCCACGTCTGGAGTCACTCCCGCCCCTGCCATTTCGCGTCCATTAGGAGAGTAGAACTTGGCAGTGGTCAACTTCAGGATCGCGGGGACAGACTTCATGGGAAAGTGTGTCTGCACAGTTCCTTTTCCATAAGAGGTCCGACCGACGATCACTCCTCGCTGATTTTCCTGAATGGCAGCTGCGAAAATTTCGCTGGCACTGGCAGAGTTGTCATCCACCAGAACCACCAGCGGCACGCTCCAGGTCTTGGGCTGAGTCGCAACTTCCTGAGTATTGTCCGAAGCATTCCGACCTCGAGTGGAGACGATTGTGCCCCGGGTGAGGAACATGTCTGAAATTTCCACACAGACATCCAGCAGCCCCCCCGGATTTCCTCGCAGATCGAAGATCAAGCTCTTCATGCCCTGGTTGTGCAGAGTGAAAAGTGCTTTTTCCAGATCCTTGGCCGATGACTCGGAGAACTGCTTCAGGCGGATATAACCGGTTCCACTGGCAGGATCGATCATCCTGGTTCCCGTAACGCTGCTGACATAGAACTGGCGACGAACCACTGTTCCGCGATATCGCTGACCATTTCGAATGATTTCCAATGTCACGCTGCTGCCGGCAGTTCCGGAAAGCTTATCAGCCACTTCATTCAAGGTCCGGCCAGCCATGTTCTGCTGATTGATGACATTGATGATGTCCCCTGCCTGCAATCCCAGTTCTGCAGCCGGGCTTCCTTCCACAATTCCCACGATTTCCACTCCCTGAGCGTGTCCTTGCAACTCCACGCCCAGACCCACCAGGTTTTCTTCCAGAGCAGCCGTCCGGACCGTGTCCACCATGGCCCCGGAACCATAACCACTTGCTTCCGGTAAGAACGCTGAGTACTTGTCCAACGAATCCAGCGTTCCATTGAGAAATTCCAGCCCCACGGCTTCCTGTCGGATGCCGAGTCCCCGATTCACGATTTCAGCAGTGGTCTGCATGATTGCCACAGCCTGATTCGCATCACGAGCGGACTGACTTTGCAGTTGCTGCAACTGACTCTGCACGCTTTGCACATTCCGATTCGCACTGACTCCATTGACTCGCAGAAAGTGTTCGTTGTTCAAGGCATTGATCACATCCTGAATGGCTCCCCGCACACGGGTTTCATAAGCGGGGGGATCAACGTGTCGTTGATCGATCATCTGGGAGGCTTCACGGTAAATTGTCGCGAGTTGCTGCAGGCTGGTGCGAGCCAGAAACCCCTGCATTTTGGCATCCGTGGCGCGGTTGCTGATTTTTGCCTGAGTGAGATCGACCGGGGCATTGCTGGAACCGGCAATGGCGGTCTGGATGGGAATCACATCCTCGCGAGCGAGCGGGATTCCATCTTCCACCATCATTTTTGGTTCGTAATGAGCGGGAACGATGGGAGCCACACTGGCGTCCATTGTCGTCAGGACAGCTTTGTGAACCGTTGTTTCCAGAACTGGTTCGGCGGCCTGCAGGAGGCTGCACGTCACGAGAACGCTCAGTACCAGAGAAAGCAGGACCGAGTGACGGGTGAGCGGGTTGTTGTCGAAAGTCTTCATCGGAGTCATTCCTGTTAGAAGTATCAAAAGTATTTGTTGAATTGAGCTTTGGTCAACTTTTAATTGGAAATATTAGTGAGCTGCCAGTGTGGGAGCGGCCTGTGGAGCGATGGAAGTGATGCGTTGTACACTATTCAGGATTTCTCCCCGCAAAACGCGAGTGGTCACTGGAGCATCAATTCCAATCTTTGTTTTTCCATTTCCGCATGATATCACCTTGATGACAATCGAGTCGCCAATCAAAATCGTTTCAGACTTCTTTCTCGTGAGAACCAGCATTGTTTCACTCCTCTTCCTTGGAATATGTGATACATTTTGTCATGTCTTGGCGGCCGATCTGGTCTTGACTTCGCTGGCCGCCATCTGCAAAGGGTATTAAGCACGGAGCGTGCCAATCGCATTTTCAAGAACTGTTCAAATTCCATAAGACCATTGTTTAAAATGAGATGTGACGCGTTTATTTTTGTGAGCAGAATTGCTCTTGACATGAAGCAGGGATTTCCTTTGTAAGGTCTTCCACGTCTCGCGCCGCGAAATGGAGACCTTACAATCCAACCGCCATCAATTTGTAGACGATCGGCAGTCGTTGCCGGTCACTGACCTGCCGTGGCTGTCAGCGTTGAGACGACAACCGCAGGCTTCCACTCTGTCGGCCATTCCCGCGGAACAGACATTCGGGCGAATTCTCCGCCTCACCTTGTGTTCAACGCGTGAGTGGTGAAAATGAGCTCATCATCGAAATCGAATGCGAGTCTCTGCCCATGCAACATCGAATTGGAATTGGACACGATACCCATCGCCTTGAAGCGGGGCGAAAACTGATGCTCGGCGGGCTGGAAATTCCGCACGACCTGGGGTGCATCGCCCATAGTGATGGAGATGTGCTACTGCATGCTTTGACCGATGCCATTCTCGGCGCGCTCGCCTGGGGAGACATTGGAGAATGGTTTCCGGATACGGATCCCGCTCATCAGGGAGCCGATTCACAGGTCCTTCTGCGGAGAGTCCTCGAACGAGTCTTTGTCGAAGGCTGGCAGATTGGAAATGTGGATTGCATCATCTTTGCCCAGCGACCCAAACTTTCCACCTGGAAATCGACCATTCGGGAGCGGCTCGCGGAAATCCTGGACGTCCCAGTACTGCAAGTGAGCGTGAAGGCCAAAACGGGCGAACATGTCGGCCCCATTGGCCGGCAGGAAGCCATCTCCGCAGAAGTGATTGTGCTTCTGCAACGGGATGAGTAGTGCCCTGGACGATGCATTCGTAGTCTAACGCATCTCAAATTTCGGTTGGGAAAATGTAAAGCGAGCAACAACGGAGCGGAATTGCGAGAAACCAACCCGAACCCCAAGTTGCGGTGCAACACTAAAGTTGCGGTGCAACACTGGAGATGGCTGTCTGATGATTGCGAAGTGAACGACTCCCTGCGAAATGGAATTGCAAAATCAGCTGTTGGTTGTGGATGGGTGGTTTGCAAGAATTTCGTGGATGACTTTCCCATGCACATCAGTCAACCGCCGTTGAATTCCGTTCTGGTAATACGTGAGTTTCTCGTGCTGGATACCGAGCAGGTGCAGCGCTGTGGCATGGAGGTCATAGCAATAAACGGGATTCTCCAGTGCTTTAAAGCCAAGATCATCACTTGCTCCATAAGCAGTTCCTCCTCGAATTCCTCCTCCCGCCATCCAGGCAGTAAATGCTCCGGGATTGTGATCGCGACCTTTTCCTTGAGCGGCTGGTTGGCGGCCGAATTCCGTGGTGCAAATCACCAGCGTGGACTCCAGCAGTCCGGTCTGTTTGAGATCCTGGAGGAGTGCACTGGCTCCCCGGTCCAGAATCGGGCCCCAGTATCCGTGGTCCCGGACCAGGTCTTCATGACTGTCCCAGTTCGGCCGGATTTTCTTGGCTGTGGTGTTCTCGGCTCCGCAGTAGATTTGAACGAATCGGACCCCGCGTTCGATGAGCCGGCGCGCCAACAGACACTGCCGTCCGAAGGGGCCAATCTCCGTGTGATCGACCTGAAAATGCTCGAGAGTGGCTGCTGTTTCTCCGCTAAGATCGCTGACTTCCGGCACGCTGAGTTGAAGTCGTGCGGCCAGTTCATAGGCGGCAATCCGGGCGTCTAATTGGGAATCACCCGAGCGACTTGTCGCGTGTCTGGAGTTCAAGGCTTTCAGGAAATTCAGCCCATTCCGTTCTCCCGCCTCTGGCCAGCTTTGGGGATCAGGCGGGAACAGGTCAGCAATGGCCGGACGATCTGCCGAGGCTTCCAGAATTGTTCCTTGATGGACCGCCGGCAAGAATCCTGCCCCCCAGTTGACGACCCCTCCCGGGGGTAAGCCACGAGGATCCGGCAGCACGACAAACGCCGGAAGATTCTCCTGTTCACTGCCCAGCCCGTAGGTCACCCAGGCGCCCATGCAGGGAAAACCGGGGAAGATAAATCCGCTGTTCATCATGAACATGGCTGGACCATGCAATGCCGACTTGCTTTGCATCGAATGAATGAAGGCCATGTCATCGACACACTGCGACAGAAATGGAAACAGATCACTCATCCAGCGTCCAGAATCTCCATGCTGCCGGAATTTCCAGTAGCTGGGCTGACAGTTGCCCGGCTTGGAGGCGAAGAATGTCAATTTCCCATCTGGATCGAACGGCTTTCCAGCCCGCTCTTCCAGAACGGGTTTATATTCCCATGTATCGAGATGGCTCAGTCCACCGGGGCAGAAGATTTGAATAACGGCTTTGGCCTGAGCTGGGAAATGGGGTGCTTTCGCCGTCGTGGGACTGGCGAGCAAACCATCCTGCGCCAACAGTGAAGTCAGGGCGACTCCCCCCAGTCCTCCTCCCAGCTGCCAGAGAAAATCGCGGCGCGACAGCGGTGACGCGGCAATCGTGCCTGAACAGGGGGACGTTCCCATTTCGTTCTGCATCTTCTGTTTGTTCTGCATCTCCTGCTCCCGGCTCAATCGATATACACAAACTCATTGGCATTCAGCAACATGCGGCAGAACTGCGTCAGGCTGGTGGTTTTTAGAAGTTCCAGTGCGGCTTCCACTTCTGCTGGAGCTGGATTCCGTCCGAATGCACAGCGGAAGGCGACCTGAACCTGCTTCTGCGAAGAGTCTCCCACCTCTCGTTTGACCCGGTCTGCAAAGTGAGCCGACTGCTTCAGAAGGAAGTCGTTGTTGAGCATTGTCAGCGACTGCAGTGCTGTCGTGGTGACAGTTCGGACCGGCGTCAGATTGGCCGGATTGGGACAGTCCAGCGTGCTCATCAACTGATGCGGCGTGGTCCGCACAATAAACCGGTAAACCGATCGTCTCCAAAGCTCCGGAGATTCCGCAGTGAGATAACGATAAATGGGAGCATAAGCTTCAGTGTATTCAAAATCACGAAATCCGGGGCCGTACATCAAGGGGTTCAGGTTCCCGGACACTGTCAATGTTGTGTCCCAGATCGATTCCGCATCCAGTCGGCGGGGATTCATTCTCCAGAGTAATCGGTTGTCGCTGTCCACGTGTTGTGCGTGCGAATGGCCTTCCGTGGTGGAACGCTGCCGATAGGTGGAACTCGTGCAGATCAGACGATGCATCTTTTTTAGTGACCATCCCTGAACAAGAAACTCATCCGCCAGATAATCCAGCAGTTGCGGATGACTGGGACGACCACCTCCATATCCAAAATCGCTGGGGGTCTCGACAATTCCTTTGCCCAGATGATGATGCCACAATCGGTTGACCAGGACCCGCCGAGTCAGTGGATGATCGGGCTGAACGATCCAATCGGCGAAAGCGCGTCGGCGATCTCCCTCCCGGTTCTCACTGATCACCAGATCCGGAGAAATTCCCGCCAGGCAGGCAAACGCCCCGGGCTGAACTTCTTCCCGAGGTTGTTCGGGATCTCCGCGATAGAGCAGATGGATGGCCGGTGCCGGTTCGCTGATGACACCGTAAAAGTAAGCGGGAGTCGGAATGTTCTTCAACTGTTTTTCGAGCTGCGCCAGTCGTTGATCGAGTTGCCGGAGTTCTGCCTGCTGCTCTTCGTTGAGTCTCGGCGGAAATTTTGGCGACACAAGGGCATCCCCAAAACCGACCTGATCATGGCTGATTCCATTTCCGTGATCGGTTGCCATCAGAGTCAGGAATCGGGCCTTCCGGGGAAGGTCAATTTGAATCGGAACGAGCCCGTCATCGCGTCCCAGTCCGATGCGTTGAAACATCAACTCGCCGTCAACATAAATGAAAGCGCTTGCTCCCGCTCGAGCGGTCTGACCAAAGTAACCGACGGACGACGTCAACATCAGCTCTTCCGCTCCCTCGGCAGCGCGGATTTCATCGAGATCAAACGTGATCGCGGCATTGGCATGAAGCGAAAGCAGGGAATGCTCTTGGGAAGTGAAATCCACTTCTCCCAGCCGGGTAGAAAACTGTGAATTCACCGGACCGAAACGAATGGCGTCCCAGACCTGACCGGAGGTCTGGGGGACATTGCGAATTTTCAGTCCAGTGGAAGAGACCGGAGTTCCCTCTTCCGAGGCCCCTGGAACCACCACTCCATCCACAAACCGGACCGTCGATGTCGAGAAATGATTCAACCGGACTCCGGACAGAAAGCCGCGTCTGGATTGAATGGCCTTGCCTGACAACGGATCAATTCCCGGTCCCGGTTGTTCGCTTCCCCCGGCCACGATTTTTGCCAGATTGAGCGAATTTCCCCGCAACCGGCTCAATCGAGTCCGCACCTCCTCTTGCTCCTTGAGCAACTCTTCCTTCATCGCCGCAATGCGCCGTCCCTCTACGGGGTCGCTTTCCCGTTTCCCCCGCCGCACGCCGGCAAAGATGCTCCAGATCTGATAGTACTCCTGCTGTGAAATGGGGTCGAGCTTATGATCATGGCACCGGGCACAGTTCACCGTGAGCCCGATCGTGGCGGTGACAACCTGCGTGATCATGTCGTCCAGATCGTCCGCCCGGGCTGCCCGCTTTAAGGCAGGCGAACCGGTCTCGACCTGACCGACAAAATCCCATGGCCCAGCCGCGAGAAACCCCGTGGCGATGATGGCTTCTGAGTCTTCGGGACGCAGGGCATCTCCAGCGATCTGCTCCCGCAAAAATTCGTTGTACGGCTTGTCGGCATTGAGCGACCGAATGACATAATCCCGATAGCGCCAGGCATGATCCCGCCGCTGGTCCCGTTCGAATCCATGCGTATCCGCATAATGGGCAATGTCGAGCCAGTGCCGTCCCCACCGCTCTCCGTAATGAGGAGACTCCAGCAGACGATCAACCAGTTTTTCATAGGCCAGCGGATCAGGATCGGCCGCAAACCTGTTGATCTCTTCATAAGAGGGAGGCAACCCGAGCAGATCGAATGACAGCCGACGAATGAGCGTACGGCGATCCGCCTCTTTAGAAGGGGTAAGATTTTGTTCTTCCAGCCGGGCGAGAATGAACCGGTCGATGTTATTGCGGGCCCAGTCTCTGTTTTTGATTTCCGGGACGGGGGGACGTACAACCGGTTGAAACGCCCACCAGTCCAATCCTCCTGGAATTCGTTCTTGCAGCACGACACGTTCCGGCCAGTCCGCACCAGCAGCGATCCATTGCCTGATAGTTTCAATTTGTGCGGGAGTGAGCGGCGGTCCTTCAGCGGGCATCGAGGGAGACTCACCAGTGATCATATCGATCAACAGGCTTTCCCCGGGTTTCTTTGGTGTGACCGCTTCTCCGCTGTCGCCTCCCTTGAAGAATTCCGCCCGTGTGGAGAGCGAGAAACCTCCCTTGGAGGCCGTTGAAGAATGACAGTGAAGACAGTGCTGCTCGAAAATCACTGCGACTTTCGTGGCGAAATCACCATTCTCTTCTACGTTGGCAGTCTCTTCCGCGTAGACAGAGGACGTTAACAGACCGGCCCAAAGCGCGAGTGGGGAAACCGTGATACTCAATCTGGCGAAGAGATTTCGCATGTCAAAGTCTCCTCGATTTTATTTCTGGTCGATCTGCAGTTGAAACGGAATCTCGTTCTTCTCACCTGCCACGACGTTCGCCGTCAATTCTGTTTTAAGATTGTACTTCGCCGGCAGATATTGCTCCATATCCGGCCCTCCATCGGGGCCGGGAACTTTTGACGGGCGCGAAGCCATGATGATGACTTTTTTCGGTCCGACAGCGCTTTCAAAAGCATATTTCCCATTTCGAATTTCTCCTCCATAAGAACCAGCCAGCCCGTCCGCCGGGTCGAAAGTGATCACCCCCTGAGAGAGCGGCTCATCTTCAACCGTCACAATTCCGGTCACCATAAAAAGAGTCGGACCATCGTCTCCAGTATGGAAACATCCCGAACATGTCGTGAACACCAATATTGCTAAAAACAACAGATAACGTTTCATATCCTTGTTCACCCTTCCTGAAATGTGAAATATGAAGGTATATTGCTAAAATTCCCCGACAACTTCTCCTCCGGAACGGGTGCCTAATGATTGAAACAGAGAACTATTGATATGATTGGAAAAAAATCGAACAGACCCATCTGCCAGTGTTGCGTTCACGCCCCCTGTATGCAGACTTCGTGCAGATAGGGCATAGCCCGCTTGAGCACAGGTTGCGTGGGCATTATCGATAGAATTTCCTGCCCAGCCGATCACGTCGGGGGCTGTTGTGTTCGGCGTCCTGAGCGATAGAAATAATGTCCCCATGTGGACGGCGTTCCAATACCGTCCTCGCATGTCTCGCTTGTTCGCACAACCGGGAGCATCGGGTCCACCGTCCGGAGCAATCAGAATTTCACTTGCCAGGAGAGTGTTCGACGTTCCATCCGTGATGTCTCGCAACATGGTTCTGGAGCGGGGATAAAACATTCCTCCTGGAACGGCGCCGTCGATATCGACTGCGGGGGAGCCAGCGGTTGTCGCGCGCGGTCCCCAGGCCTGAGATCCTCCGCAAAGTTGATAATTTCCAGCAAACCCATTGATCGTCTTCTTCCCTGTGTTCGGATCCGACGGACACAGCATCATCGGTACAATCACGTTTGGCTTGTTGGTGTTCCACCAGTTCCCGAAGCTGGAATTCAACCCTTCGGTGATCCATTGGCTGTACAACGGGGCCTGATCGATAAACGGAAGGATCATGGCGAACCAACCCATTCGGGAGAGTCCTTTGCTGGAAGAATCTTCCACGCTCCAGGCATCGATACTGTTGAACATGCCAGGAGGAAAAACTCGATGAGCATCATGATAATTATGCAAGGCCAATCCGAGTTGCTTCAAGTCGTTTCGACATTGAGTCCGTCGAGCTGCCTCGCGGGCCTGCTGAGCTGCTGGTAATAAAAGGGAAATCAGAATAGCGATAATCGCAATCACAACGAGCAGTTCAATTAATGTAAATCCCCGTCGGAAATGATATTTCCATACCATTTTTTTCTCCATTTCCTGCAGCATGAGAAGAGGAATTCCGGGACAGCAACACAATAGAGCAAGTTGCTCTGGCCTGGGCCCGCGCAGCGTGCGTTTCGACTGATGAAACGTAACTCACCGTATCGCGGAACGCGGCCCATGCGGGAGTCATGCACTCTAGTTTAATCGAAAATCAGAGAGACACCTGAATATGATGGATGTTCTAAAATTCACCGGCGACCTCTCCACCAGAGATCGTGCCTAATGATTGAAATGTCTCTGTATTAATGTTATCGGTAATAAATCTCACGGAGCCGTCGGCCATTGTTGCCTGGACGCCTCCCACGTGCATGCTTCGGGCAGAGAGAATGTCTCCGTTATAACTGCACTGAACCGGTGTCTGATCCGTTTTCGTACCTGCGTAGCCAATCACGTCCGGCGCTTTCGTATTTGGAGTTCGTTCTGCGAGGAATAATGCTCCCATGTGAACCGCGTTCCAATAGAGACCGCGCATATCCCGTCCTGCTCCGCATCCAGACGCGGCTGCCCCACCTTCCGGGACGATGAGGATTTCGCTTGCCATCAACGTATTTGAGGTCCCGTCTGTGATATCTCGCATGCCGATACGAGACCGTGGATAAAACATCCCTTTGGGAGCGTATTCATCCGCATCAACGACAGCCTGATTCAGAGCTGTGGCCTGTGGTCCCCAGGCTCTGGAGCCTCCGCAGAGCAGATAGTTTCCGGCAAATCCATCCACCGTTGTTTTCCCTCCTGCAGGGTCTGACGGGCAGAGCATGGAGACGACCTTTTGATCCGCACCTTGATTGCTTTGCCACCAACTGGTGTAGATCCCCGTATTCAGCCCATGAGTGACCCAGGATGTATAGAGTGGAGTCTGGTCGATAAAGGGCAGGATCATCGGAAACCAGCTGATTCGCGAGGCTCCCCCATAAGGTCCATCTTCTTTCGCCCAGGCGTTGATTCCGTTCATCATCCCAAAAGGAAACACGCGGTGTGCGTCATGATAATTGTGGAGTGCTAACCCCAATTGCTTGAGATTATTTTTGCATTGGCTGCGGCGGGCCGCTTCACGGGCCTGCTGAACTGCTGGTAATAAAAGTGCAATCAGAACAGCGATAATCGCAATCACAACGAGCAGCTCAATTAATGTAAATCCATGTCGATGATAACATTTCCATTTCATTTTCCAGTCCTTATAACGGAGGCGAGTGAAGTGACAAAAAAATAGGAACTGATCAGTTCCTGCTGAATGATTACTCAGATCCTTCAATAACAAGAATGCGAACCTGATCCAGAAATTCCGGGGGAGACATCCCGAAGAAGAATGAGATGGTCTTGCGGTCGTCCGAGACCTGAATCTCATCTTCATCCAGTTCGAGTTGCCGGAATTCACGAGATTCGAATGCGACCCCCGGCAGCCCAAACAGGTCATCCGTGGCTGACAATCCGGCAGAACCAACGATCAGTGCCGAAATGTTCCCCCCGAAGGTGACCGCTCCCCGCGGTGCAAAATAAATTAAGGCAGTGGGGTCATAATGAATTAAATAACTGCTGACGGTGGCCCCGGCAGGAAGCGTGACCGGACCGGAGAAACCATCGACAATCAGTTCGGACGGCAAGACAACTTGCCGTTCGGGAATGACGAGCATATGGTTGGGAGTGGTCAACTGTTCGCTGGCCAGTGATGCCGGTGTTTCAGAGATCGTTCGCAGAGCGCCGGTCAGGCGATGGATACCTGCTCGTGACTGATCCACTGGACGATAGCGCTCAGCGGAATAGCCAACTTCTTTTGCGGTGCGACTTGACTGCTGAATCTGGGCGGCGCGGGAAGCGGTTAAGTCCAGCACTCTGGTGGGCGTACCGTGCCAATCAAAAACTTTGGCCTGCGCTGTTCCGCGGCGGACGCTGACATGCGTCCCATGTTCTGAAGTGTGCTCCACAAGGAATTCCGTTCCCAGATCCACGACTTCCGTCTCCGGGGTTTTCACCGTAAATCCGATCCCTTCGGGCTGTACCTTGGCAACGATGGTGCCGTATGAAAGAGACACGCGATTGCCGCGTTCGAATCGCATGGAGGCCGGTCCCACGATGTCCAGCATAAGATGCGGAAGCTGAATGGTGGCGATCCCGCGAGAGAGCAAAATGGTCTGTCGCAGGCGGATAATTTGCCCCAGTTCCAGGGGCTTCGAAGAACTTTGCAGATCTGTGGAGAGACTGGCGATGGTCCCGACTGCCGGAGGAACCAGGATCGTGCTGTAATAGGCCCAGCCCAGACCTGCTGCCAGCAGGATTTGACAGGCAACCAGCCAGAGAATCGCCTTCCAGTAGTAGCGGGCTTCTTCTGGGGGACGGGAGACAGAGAGTTGCTGAAGCATGTCGAACGTGACCGCCTCTGCCGATTTCTGATCGGACTGATCAAGCAGTTCGCAGTGAAAATCCAGCCATTGAACATAAGCCTGCAGGCATTCCTGGTTCTGTGACATCAGTGTCTGCATCCGCTCCATTCCACGGGCGTCGATCTGCTGATCGAACATCAGGTCGACAAGTTGTCGCATTTCGTCAATGTGAGAAGGTTTTGTCGCCGTCATTCTTCCTCGGCCTCCAGTCGCCGATTGACACAGCGAGCCAGAATCTGGCGCAGCCGCTTCAGTTTCGAATACACCGCAGCGACACTTTTCCCCTGTCGTCGGGAGAACTCGACCAGCGATGTCGACTCCTGATAGCAGTCAAACAGGAAGGACCGATCTCCCTGTGAGAGCTTTTGCAGACAATCCCGTAGGATTTCGCGACGCAATTCCAACAGCTCGGTTTCCGCAGAGCGAACCTGGACCACACGAGCGAGCAGTTCGTCACTCAGACTGGTTCGGGAATAACGCCGTCGCCTGCGTACAAAATTTTTGGCCACATTGAATGTGATGGTGCAGACCCATTTTCGAAAGTTATCTCCCCCGTCGAATTCATCATACTTCTGCCAGAGCACGACACAGGCTTCCTGGATCACGTCATTCGTGTCATGGGGATTTCCCACAATTGTTAATGCGCAGGCATAAATGTTTCGATAATTCGTCGCCAGATGGCGCAGAAAATCTGCCTCCAGCGATGATTCATCCATAGCTGCAGCAAATTCCGGGATGATCAGGTTTGTCAGGAACGGGCTCATATCGATTGTGGCGTGCCCTTCATTTTAGAGCGTATTCACTCCGCATCGACCGCGTCCCGCCACGCGGCGAGTTGCATTTCACCAGTCGAAACGCGCGCTGCGCGGTCCCGGGCCAGAGCAACTTGCTCTCGTCCGGGCCACGCCATCGATTCTGGCCATGGATGCCGGCTGACAAGCAGCAACATGACGATGATCTGATGTCCTCATTTCTTTGTAATTCATGAATTGCACAATGGACGCAGTCAGGTCCGTGATCGAGATCAAGATCGAGAAAGCCCAGATTCAGAAGGTGCGGCCCGTGGGAAAACGGGAACTTATCAGCAACAAGTAATGTTTGACCGATCGCCACCTGAGCGGACAAATTTCAATTTCTGGAGGAGATTTTCGAAATTCGTGCCGTGTCACGGCTTGATTTCAGGGCGAGCGATCGCAAAACGTCCTTTGTTGTTGGAGTTTACGGTCAGGATCACTTGTCTGACGCAACTCAAATTTCGGATAGAAAAAATGTGAAGTGAGCGTCAACGGAGCGGAATCGCGAGAAACCGCCCCGCATCGACCGTGTCCCGCCGCGCAGCGAGTTGAATTTCATCAATCGAAACGCAGGCTGTGCCGGTCCAGGCCTGAGCAACTTGCTCTGGTTTGTTCAAGTCATCTCTCAGATCTCTTATACTGAAGCTGCCATGAAAGCGCATTCACTCCGCAGAGGGCGGGTGCTGCCACGTGGGAGACAGGCTCAATTAAGGAAAGTCCATGCAAGTTGGAAATCTGCAGGCGGCTGGCGGTCGTATTCAGGAAGCGCTGGATGAGTTGCATGTCGCCTGGCAACTCACCCGTGAACATTGGCAGGATCAGCAGGCACTTCTTTTCGAAGAAAAAGTTCTCCGCAAAATTGATGAAGATCTGGCGGTTGCTTTTCCCGCCCTCAGCCAGATGACGCAAACAATGAATACGGCCAATCGTGACTGTGATGAATAACTCTTCATTAAGGCCTGCTGAAAAGTCTATTGAACCCCAGCGGCTGACTTTTCCCCATGATCGACGCTTGCGCAGCGGACTCGATTTTGAAAAAATCTACGGGCTGAAACAAAAAATGGCGGACGGAAAGTTGATCATCTTTGCAGCCAGAAATGAGATCGGCTCAACCCGGATCGGCTTGAGCGTTTCGCGCCGACATGGAAACTCCGTAGTCCGACATCGTCTACGACGACTGTTGCGAGAAGCATATCGATTGGAACAGCACAGCATTCCCGAAGGACTGGATCTGATTCTGATTCCCGGGCGGGACTCGGGCACTGCCACGCAACAGGATTATCGCGATTCCATCGTGCGGCTGACCGGACGACTGGTACGCAAGTTTTTCAGGACCTGTGAAAGCTGAATGAAAGAGATTTGCCATGCCAATCGGCTGGATGCGATGCCTGCTGATCTGTTGCATTGCTTTGAGCACGAGTGCTGTTCGTGCTGAAGAGCCGGTCAATGCTTTTCTCTCTGGTCTTCTGCGGCACGGTTATGCCGATACGGCACTGATCTATCTGGAGAGGCTGGATCCACAACTCGAACTCTCTCCGCAGGTTCGCGAGATTCTTCCGTATCATCATGCGGTCATCCTGATGCACTGCGCGGAACAAACGCTTCGTCCGCAGGAAAAACGGGAATTCGAAGAGAAGTCCGCAGCCCTGTTTTCGCAGTTCATCAAGAACCATCCCGAGCATGCTCTGGTCCCGCAGGCTCAGATGTCTCTGGTCGAACTCCAGCTCCAGCAGGCCAAGTCTCATCTTGAAGCCAGCGAAGGCCATGACAGTTCACCTGCCCGACAGGACAACTGGCCGGACATCCGACAGCAGATCGCGGAGATTCAAACCGTCTTTCTGCAGCAGCGAGACCGCTATCAGACCTACAGCGACCAGTATCCCGCATTTATTCCGGCGGATGAACCGGAGTTGAGACGTGCGCGTGATCATGTTCAGGAAATGCTGATCCGTTCATGCCTGGATCTTGCACAATGCAAATACTGGGAAGCACAGACCTATCCAGTGGACAGCCCCCAGCGTCAGCAACTTCTCAAGTCTGCGGGCAATTCGTACGAATTGATTCATCAGCGTTATCGCAGCCAGGTCGGCGGGCTCTTCGCGAGACTCTGGCAGGGAAAATGTTATGAAGGGCTTCGAGACGAACAGGGAATGCGGCTGGCACTGGGAATTTATGGCGAAATCCTGGAGCACGATGGCACGTCCTCCGCTCTGGTGCTCTTGAAAGATCAAGCGCTTCTGTACCGTTTGGTCTGCCTGAATTCCGAGTTCCGCAAAGATTTTCAACTGGTAGAAATGGAATCGGAAAGCTGGCTGGAAAACGCCGGGCGGCGCAGCAATTCCGAAACCGGCCTGGCGATCCAATGGGAACTATGCCGGGCTCTGGATGCCCTGGCTCAGGATGCACAATGGCCTCCCGATACCCGGCACGATTTCCTCGTTCGAGCTCATGAACACATTCTGCGGCTTCAGGCACTCACGGGGGGACAGACCAGGGAGTTCAACGAGTTTCGGCTGAAGATTGAAAGCCGACTTTAGAGCAAGTTGCTCTGGCCTTTGCCCGCGCGGTGCGAGTTTCGACCAACAGTCGTCCCAAGTCCGGTCGAGTGGAGAAAAGAGGTCAAAGGACAGGGATGGGAGGTCATGAAAAGCCGGTAAACCGTTGAGTTTTCCGACCTCTGAGCCCCAACCTCTGAGCCGTCGCTGCACTGCAGACTTGGAAGTGCTGACTGATGAAAAGCGCTCGCCGCGTGGCGAAGCGCAGTCGCTGCGAAAGTCATGTGCATTAGAACACATTCATCCCGCGAGGCGAGAGGCGGCCCCTTCGGAGTGCTCAAGCCCTCTCAGAAGAGCAATTTCTTCTCAGGCCCCCGGACGCATCCGCGTATATTCGGTGAGGACTTCGTACAGGTCTTCTGGAACCTGAACTCCATCTTCCGAAAAATCGCGGAGCCATGTCCGATGCGTTCTGGATGCTTCATCCAGGATGTGCATCAACTCACCAAATGAGATCGTCATTTGGGGGACATCTGCCGTGAACGTGTCCCGGTCACCAGTAAATAGTCGTAATCTGGGTCGCATTCTGAATCCTCCATGATCCTCGAAGGCTCACTTGTGAGTCGGCCCTGAAAATCCACTGCCTTGCGTGATAAGATTCATCGACAGAAACTTCATGCCTGCTTGAAGCCCAACAGGTCAATTCCCCAGTTTGATCGTTCTTGTCGATTTTTCCGGACTTTTTTCAAAAACATTACAGATTGAACATGACGAGACACGGGACTGAGAGTTGCTCTTGCGTCTCCGGCCTGCAGAAGAGATGGTGTGACAGGACATTCAAATTTATGCGGAGTGAATGCGCTCTTGCCTGTCAAACTTGGAAGTACTGTGTGATGTGCCTCATTCCTGGTCCTTTATTCCTGGTCCTTTATTCCTGACCCTTTATTCCTGACCCTTTATCCCTGACCCTTTATCCCTGACCTCTGACAACTTCTCTCTCGTACTGATTTTCAGTCGAGACGACTCAAGGAAGACAATTCAAGGAAGACAATGGCTGCGACCGCCAAAATGACCTCCAGTTATGTTGCTGATGATATTGATGTCCTGGAAGGACTGGAGCACGTTCGCAAACGTCCCTCCATGTATATTGGTGGAGTCGATACGCGGGGACTGCACCATCTCATCTGGGAAATCGTCGATAATTCCGTGGATGAATATCTGGCGGGACATGCGAGTGAAATCTCGGTGATCCTCCATAAAGACGCTTCATCCATCACCGTGGAAGACAACGGCCGTGGCATTCCCGTGGATACCCATAAGAAAACCGGCAAGTCCGCTTTGGAAGTCATTCTGACAACGCTGTATGCCGGGGGAAAATTCTCAGAAAAGAATTACCTGCGCAGCGGCGGCCTGCATGGGATCGGTTCCTCTGCGGTCAATGCACTGTCGGAAACGCTGGTGGCCACCGTTCGCCGGGATGGATTTGAATGGCGGCAGCGTTTCAAACGTGGCCGGGCCACTACCAAGGTGGAGCAGGTTCGCCCTTTCCGGGGACACGGGACCAGTATTTTCTTTCGTCCGGACGTCGAAATCTTCCGGCGGATTCAATACCACGCCGACACCATTCGCCAGCATCTGGAAGACATCTCCTATGTCCATGGAGGGCTGAAACTCAACTTTCTGGACGAGACCAAAAACGAAAAATTCGAGCTGCATCATCCAGCAGGGATTTCTGCCTATCTGGACAAGATTCTGGCGGACGATCAGCGGAAGCCGATTCATGAATCATCATTTTCCACCGAAAAAGATGAAGGCAAGGTGCGGGTGGAAATGGTACTCCGCTGGACGGAATCCACCGATGAACACATTCGCAGCTATGTCAACGGAATTCGGACCCGGGGGGGCGGAACGCATGAATCAGGATTCCGTTCGGGAATCGCCAAAGCGGTCAAGAATTTCATGGATGTGCATGACATCAAAACCAAGGGGCTCTCCATTACTCCGGATGACATCCGCGAAGGACTGGTTGGGATTATCTCCGTTTTTCATAACGATCCCATGTTTCAAGGGCAGACTAAAGACCGTCTGAATAATCCGGAAATGTCTTCTCTTGTGGACGGCATGACCCGGGCGGCGCTGGAAATCTGGCTGAACAGCAATCGAACCGTGGCGGATGGTGTGATTGGTCGCATCATTCTGGCTGCCCGGGCACGCGAAGCCAGTCGCGAAGCGGTGAAGGAGGTCCGCCGCAAAGGGGCCGGAACCAAACGCAGCAATCTGCCCGGCAAATTGCTCGACTGCCGTTCCACAGATCCCGGAGAATGCGAACTCTTCATCGTGGAAGGTCAATCCGCCGGCGGGACAGCGGCCAGCGGACGTGATTCTCGCACACAAGCCGTGTTGCCGCTCAAGGGGAAAATCCTGAACACCGAGGCCCTGACGCTGGGCAAGATTTTGCAGAATCAGGAAGTCAAAGACCTGGTCGAAACACTGGGGACCGGCATTGGCCCCCATTTCGATGCTCATAAATTACGGTATCATCGCATCATCCTGCTGATGGATGCGGACAGCGATGGATACCACATCAGCACATTGCTTCTGACGTTTTTCTTTCGTCACATGCTGGATCTGATTCAGCAGGGACGCTTGTTCCTGGCTCAGCCTCCTTTGTACAAAATCGAAGTGGGCAAAGAACGGTATTACGCCCAGGACGATGCTGCAAAAGAGAAAATTCTGGACACGCTCCCGGCAAATCGCAATTTCGATGTCCAGCGATTCAAAGGGCTGGGAGAAATGAATGCCATTCAGTTGAAGGAGACCACGCTGGACCCCGCTTCCCGGACATTATTACGGGTGGATATCGAAAGTTTTGTGAACGCGGATGCCACATTTGCACAACTTCTGGGGAAAGATCCCGCCGAGCGATATCGCATCATCATGGACGAAGCAGCCGAAGTCGAAGATCTGGATCTGTAAGGCTTTTGACAGATTCATTGTCTCCGCAAGGTGCCAGAGTCTCGGCAATGAAAGTCCCGTGGCGTCCGGCGGGCAGATCTGCCATAAATCCCTCCCTGAGGTGCAGGTCGGGAATGGGCGAATGCCCGTCCCCAAGCGGAACGGAGATGCCTTCGCCATGTCCGCGCAGCCTCCGGCATTCAGGCTGTGGAATCTGCAGCAAGGTGCCACAAAGCGGACGTATTGAAAACAAACGATTGACATTGATAAATTTCGACACAGGCTGTGTCACAGCGGATCGATTATGAATTCAACAGGGAACGAGTCTGGCTCAGTGATACGGGATCGTTCCTTCTGGGGGATGACGGTCACGCAGTTTCTCGCCGTCTTTAACGACAATTTCTACAAACAGACGGTCATGCTGCAGTGCGTGCTCATGGAGAAGGAGCACCCCGGCACCTGGAAAAGCCAGGCCATCGCCACCATCGTCTTTTCGCTCCCTTTTATCCTGTTTTCGGGCTATTGCGGATTTCTGGCGGACCGGTTCAGCAAACGCACGATTATCGTCCTCTCAAAGCTGGCAGAGATTGTCATCATGCTGCTGGCCATGATCGCTTTTCACTCCAACCATTGGGGGCTGATGTTTATCGTGCTGTTTCTACTGGGAATTCACAGCACGCTGTATGCGCCCGCCAAATATGGACTCCTGCCGGAACTGTTCTCCGAAAATCAACTGCCGAAGGTCAACGGCCTGTTTCAGCTCAGCATGTTTGTGGCCATTATTCTGGGGATTGCCGCTGCAGGCATTGCTGCGGAACGGTTTCATACTCCCTGGGTGGTCACTCTGATCTGCATGGGCGTGGCGGGAGTCGGATTTTTAACTTCACTCCTGATCCGCCACACAGCGGCTGCCAGACCGGGACTCAAGTTCAACAAGTCAGACTTGATCTTGAATGTGGAGACCCGGAAAGTAATTTTCCGTGACAAACGACTCCTGGCCGCCTTGCTGGCCACATCCGCCTTCTGGGCGACGGGTGGAATGGTTTATCCACAGGCGATTAACGAAGTCGGCATGACCCAGCTCCACCTGAATGAAGAGACCACCAGCTATATGGCAGCCGGCACCGGAATGGGAATTGCCGTGGGCTGTATTGTAGGGATGCTGTTTTCCCATGGGAAATTCAATGCCCGGCTGGTGAATCTGGGAAGCTGGGGGATGTTTTTGGGTCTGGGAGCACTTGCGCTGCCCGGCAGCCACTACGGAACCTTGCTGGGAGCAGGCGGAACGGCCGGGATGCTGGTTTGGCTGGGGATCTGTGCCGGTGTCTATAACGTGCCGTTGCAGGTCTTTATTCAGGCTCGGGCTCCGGAAGAACACAAGGGTCGCGTGATCGGGGCCATGAGTCTGGCCAACTGGATCGGAATCTACTTCTCAGGAGTCTTGCTGCTGCTGGTGAAACCCCAGCTGGTCCATTATCACCTGCCCATGAACCTGCTTTTCGGGGCCGGGGCTTTGTTTTTCCTGCCGATCATTCTATTTTATCGTCCAAAATCAGAAGTCCTCAAGGGATATATCCCGCATGGAGGGCATGTGGATGAAACGGCGACCGAAATTGTCAAACCCTATTGATAGTAGTTACAAGTCTGATTGGTAGAGAAAAGGGTTCAAAGGGCAGGGGGGAGAGGTCGGTCTGCAGATATTTGGATTTTCTGCCACCCTGATCCCCGACTTTTGATCTCTCACTTCAATGGTTTGTCAAACCTGGAAGGACTGCCATTAGATCCAGCAGGCTGCGTCAGAACAGTTGAGAAAGTCTGTCCAGAATAAAAGACCTCACCTTGACACACGATCTGACCAAGGGAGAATTTAATTGGACAGCCCGGCACAAACCGTGCTTTTTCCAAGTATTGCCTCCATCCGGAATGATTTGCCGTGAAAGGACCGGCAACGGAAGATGCTTTGACATGTCAATTCAGGATTGATGCTCCCTTCGCAAATCCCCTTTATGTCCCTTTATGATTGCTCAGTTGATTCCAGTCGATGGCAGTGAGCCGATTTTCATCACCCGGGATGTCACTCTCGTCGGGCGCAAGAAAGGATTGTGCGATGTCATTCTGGCCCATTCCAGCGTCTCAAAGCTGCATTGTGTGATTGCAAAGACTGATGGCCTGCTGTTTATCCGCGATCTGGGCAGTACCAATGGAACGAAAGTCAATGGCCAACGAGTGACGCGCGGCGCCTTGCTGCCGGGCGACGAACTCTGCTTCGCGATTACGAAATTCCGCGTGCATCTGGGCCCCAGTCCTTGCCCGCCACTCGTTTCCCCTCCTGCCACGACTCAGGAAGAAGAGGTTGATAATGACGCCGCGTCGAATCCAGACGCCTCCAGCGACGGATTCGAGTTCATTCCCTTCAACAGCGAACTGAAGTAATGCCACGGCACGAGTGCCCTGCCAGGGCTTGGATTTGGGGCGAGTCATCACGAAACGTCCTCTGTTGTCGGACTTTGCGTTGGGACAAACCCCAATTTTTAGAATAGACGAGGCACTCGAGTGCATTCACACCGCATCGGCCGCGTCCCGCCATGCGGCGAGTTGCGTTTCATCAGTCGACACGCGTGCTGCGCGGGCCCAGGCCAGAGCAAATTGCTCTAAATGCGTACTGCCCTGGCACGATTGAGTCCCCTTTGCCCTTCTCTGCCATTTTGGATCAGACATCCAAATTTGGATGGACTGTCAGAGGCTGAGTTTGATACAGACCAGCCTTCCGGCTGCATTGCGCGCCAGCACCAGCGAGTCCGTAAAAACAGGGGGTGTCCAGCACTTGCCGGAAAGAATGGAGAACTTCTTCACAACGTCCAGTTTTTCGGGATTGGCGTTGATCACGCTCAACTCTCCAGATTCGGACAGGACCAGCAGCTGCTTCCCCACGCCAATCATGGTGGCGACGCCGAATCCCCGTTCGAGCCATTGGAGTTTGCCTGATTCCGGGTCGATACAGACCAGCTTGCAATCACGGTCCGCATCACCATCATTGGCATAGATGAATCCCTCCAATAAGACTCCCGGACTCATTTGCGTTCGTAAATCTCGCGTCCGCCAGAGTTCTTTGGGTTCCCCGGATTGAAGATCCAGCAGAATCGCCCCCTTGGAATATCCTGAGGTCACAACGACCTGATGGTCATTTCGAATCAACGGATCGGCGGCATTGATGCCATAGCGGGTAATCCAGGGATGTCGCCAGAGAACTTCGCCATCTTGCGGGTTGACGGCCAGTATTGATTTCTCGGTTTCAAGTAGAATCGCCTCCCCGTCCGAGGTCTGCATCAACAAGGGTGAGGTATACCCCGCAAGTTCGTCATTTCCAGAAGCCCAGATCACTTCTCCGGTCTCTGCATTCAGGCACAGACCATGCGATCCAGCATTGAAATAAACACGATTCCCCAGCACCAGGGGCGATCCAGAATATCCCCAGGCAGGCACATTCATCCGTTGTTCTTCAGGAACCTGAACGTGCCAGTGAATCTTTCCATCTTCCAGCTGAAAGCAATAGATCTCCCCCGCACGGCTGATCGAATAAACGAAGCGACCGGCAATCGTGGGGCTGGCCGTCGGCCCCCCTTCAAACAGATTGGGATCCAGAGGAGCAGCGTATGTCTGTTTCCAGAGAACATCGCCATCCGTCAGGCTCAGGCACCAGATCGTATCCTGATTGTCTTCGTTGCCGATCGAGAACACCCGGTCTTGTGCGACAGAAATTGAGGAAAAGCCGGTGCCGAGTTCGGCGTGCCAGAGTTCTTGTGCTGTTGTTGTTTCGGAAAATGGAACCGTTTGTTTCACCTGTCCGTTCCGGTGCGGGCCGCGCCACTGGGGCCAGTCCGCCAGACAGAATGGTGAACCGCTAATGCCGCTCAGCACCAGCAGTAAAACTAAGAACAATACAGCACGTCGCATCGAGAGACACTCCGAAAGTCAATGATCGTGACGAGGGCATGCTGCGCGACCGTTCTTTTCAACCCGGCCGGCTCTTGTTCGTCACAATGGGGCTGTTCTCCTGATCAAACCAGCCATGACACGCTGCTGATTTGAGGAGTTGGATCGTCCATGCAGAGTCTATCTCAATCGTGCCTGAACTGGGCAGAGTTCCAGCCCTGAAAAAACTGCTTTCAGAACAAGTTGCAGTCTCAAAAACTCCGGCAGCCTGCATTTCAACGGATGAAATGCAGGCTGCATTGATGATGGAGCAAGTTGCCTGGCCTGAGCCCGCGCAGCGCGTTTTGACTGATGAAAGTCAACTCGCCGCGTGGCGGAACGGAGCGATACGGGCTGCTCTAAACTCCGGGGATGTCCAGTTTTTCGTCTTCCACGATCTTACGAATCTTCTGCATGGCACGGGATTCGATCTGGCGAATGCGTTCCTTCGTCACGTTGAAACGGGTTCCCACCTGTTCCAGCGTTTCCGATTCGCTCCCGCGTTCGAGTCCGTAGCGATGCATGATGATCGCGCGTTCCCGTTCATTCAGGTTGTCCAGAATGTCGAGAATGATTTCGTGCTGCCGGTGATTGATCGCTTCATCCGCGAACTGGCTGCTGCGATCATCTTCCGAAAACTGGAACACTTCATCGATTCCGGTCCGATACCGATCAAGCAACTTGTGCTCGGCCGGAATCGACCGGGCATAGTTCTTCATGATGGCCCAGCTGGCATAGGTCGAGAACTTGTTCCCCTTTGTGTAATCAAATTTCTCGATGGCTCTGATCAACGACATATTTCCATCGCTGACCATCTCAAAAAAGTTGGTCGTCGGTTTCATGTGACGTTTGGCAATTGAGACCACCAGCCGCAGGTTGCTGCGGATGAGAAAGTTTTTCACTTCCACAGCTTTCTCGATGAGCTGTTCAATTTCGTCCAGTTCACGGGTTCGCGGACGCCGTCCGACAATCCGTTTCTGCAACTGGGATGCCTTGAACTTGAGGTAGTTCATTTTGCGGAAATAGTAACCTTCCTCTTCACGTGTGAGCAGCGGGACAGCGTACAGGCTCGCCAGATAGGGAGGGAGTCCAGGAGGGGCCTTCACAGCGCCTCCCTTCTTTTCCAGATGCGGGGAGGGTCCCAGAATGACTTGTTCCGCATTGGGCTTATGAAATTCCGGGCTGTCCATGTAATCGACCGGCGTTTCGAGCAGAAGTTCCGACCGAACTTCCGAAACAATGCGATAAACGCTGGTGCGGGTCCGGCAGTATTCCTGCGCGAGTGCATCAACGGACATTCCGCCTGCGAATTTCTGATAGATTTCCTGCTTGCGGTCTGTCGTCAGCGGTGTGCTCGCTGTCGGAAAGACCGCATTTTCAGGATGTTCCGAATCATATTGTTTCAAGGTATATCGGATGGTTTCAGGTGACCGGTTAAACCAGCGGGAAAGTCGCTTGCCGACCTCCGCGGGGCAGGCCCCATGTCGCGCCAGGCGTTGTGCTTTCAAGACAATCTCCAATTTTTCGGCTTCCGAAAGCTGGGTGAATTTGGCTCCCCGTTCGATTTCCGTACCGTGTTCGTTCACGAACCGGTCTATGGAAGAGCGTAAAAAGCCCACACGGGTTCGGTTGCCGAATCGGAATCGACGACTCACCAGTCCACGCTTCCGCCAGCGGTCCACCGTTTTCGTCGAGACATTGAACTGCTCGCTCACTTCATCCACGGTTAAGACTGGCTCACCTGCTTTTTCCACAGGCAGGTCCAGACTGCCGGAAAGTTCTTCCACGAACAGCGGCAAGTCGTGTTGCAATTCGCTGGAGGAGAGAATCAGATCCGGATATTTATCAGGTCGAAATCCGGTAATGGCTTCACACAATTCCGGATACCGGTAGCTGGAATCCGGCGTCAGACCGTTCAGGAGCACTTCTGCCCGGTCCATCTGCTCGAGTCGCTTGTCCAGCGGGGCATAGCGTTTCTGTTGTTCAGTCAGTTGCTTGAGAACGGGATGGTTGAATTTGCTGCTCATTGCAAGTCCCTCCCTTTATCTGGATGCTGCGACTGCTCAGCAGTCGGCGTAGTGAACAAACCTGAAAAAGCAATACGAAACGTCGACTCTTGGATGTCTGTTCTTGATGTCTGTCGCAGCAACGATTGCCGCGACGATTCATTCACAACTTGGAGACTTCAAATTCCAGCCCCAATCGGGCGCTGTGTGTGAGATTCCCTGATGTCTATATAATCCATAACGTATTGAAAGAGCTTTTTTGATCAATAAAGTTCGCTCGCGAACTGCTTTTCTCAAAAAAACATTCAAATCGTGTATGCAGTAGTAAAGTTGCAGATGACGTGCCGCCTCCGGGTAGAATTCGGGCAAGATTTAGAAAATGATTGTTTATATTACGGTTACGTCAATTTTCTCATGAACTGGACACTTTGAATGTGACACATTCTGAGTCGAAGAGAGACAAATGTGGTCACTTGGATTTTCCGTGTAGAAGCTGCCGGGCCTGACATGCAGCGAAACGATACACTCAAGAGTGGTCGCGGATCGTCATACAGCAATTTCGAGCAAGTCTTTCTGCCCGATGGGCAGACAGCGAGGTTTCAGCTTTGGTGAATCAGCTCAGGAATCCAGATGTCTTCCATCGCATGGGTCTCTGTGGAGGAGCGTTCTCGAGCAAGTTGCTCTGGCCTGTGCCCGCGCAGCGCGCGTTTCGACTGGTGGATCGCAACTCGCTGCGTGGCGGGACGCGGTCGAGGGAGGCGGGGTACGTGCGCTTTCATCGTCAGAGGGATCTGTGCTGCGCATTGTCCGAGTAGGAGTCACCTGCATCATTTCTGACTGACGGGTGAGTCTCTCCCCTCCGGGGAATCGTTGCAGGTGACAGTGCCGTCAGGATCGTTGATGACGGCCTTCGTCGTCAGAATGAGTCTGTTCGCGATCCTGTCCCTCAAATCTATCATTTCCCCGGGGCCAGCGGTCTCGGGCTAAGCTAGGATTGGCCGGGCGTCCGACCAATGAAGAGGAGGACGGTTACTCGTTGTCATGAGAGGAATGGAAGTCATGTTAGTACTCAGCCGCAAGCAAGATGAAAAAATCATCATCGGGGACTCGATCACGTTGATGGTGGTTTCCATCCAGGGCGACAAAGTGCGGCTGGGTATTGAAGCTCCCAAACATGTCAGCATTCATCGCGAAGAAGTTTATCATGCCATCCTGAAAGAGCGCGTGAATGAGGAATTAACGGTTCGTCCCAGCCCCACGGAAACCCGATAACCACAAAAAACCGACCACAAAGTGGTCGCATCAGCGCAATTTGGATTTAGGTTCTTCTGGATCTTCCGACTGCGATGGGGCGGTTGAGGGGACCGTCTGTTGCTTGGCCCCCGGATTGCTGCCGAACACCAGGCTGATGCTTGTCTGTCCGAACCTGATCTGAACCTGTGTGGGATGCTTGGTCGTGATCCAGTTAATCCCTCCCTGTTCACCCATGCCGGCCATCCGACTTAAAATGATTGCTCCGGTCCGCCGGTTCAGCACCAGCGAATCCATGTTTCCGTGGAATTGACAGCCCACCAGCAGCGGCCAGTCATGTGGGCCCTGTGTGAGCATCGATTGATTGGGAACAGATCTGGTCCATTGAACTTTGCCGGTTACAGCATCCAAAGCAATGGCTGGCCCGTCGACCTCCGACCGCACAAATTCCGATGTCCGTTTGGGCATGCCTGCCGGGCGAATCTCCTCGGGCGTTTTTGTATCGGTGAAGAGGACCCATTGATCCGCAAATTCCAGAACGGTGATCTGCCGGGCAGTTCCTTCAAACGGGACGCTGGCAGTAAAGAGTTCCTCTCCCGTCAGGCCGTTTCGGATGGACAGTTTTTTATCAGGGGTGAGGAAGGCGATTTTCTGCCCGCTGACAGGACACCAGGACGTTCCAGCTGGTCCCTCATAAGACCAGTGAGCAGTCTCCCGGACCGGATCGAACAAGCTCCAGGAAAATCCGGTCTCCGTGGTTTGCACAACGGGAATGAATCTGCCCCAGTCAGCATAATTTCGTTCAATGCAGTTTAAAGATCCCGCAGGCAGCGGAATGTTTTTGACGCTTCCACCATCCCGGGCGCGCAGAATTCGTGCAGGTCCGCCGTCGCTGGGCTTCAGGATGACATAATTTTCATCCCCCAGAATCTCGGCCCCCGCAGCAACATCGGTGCGACGCCAGAGTTCCGCACCGGTGATGGGGTTGATGGCCACAACACCCGTGTCTGTCCCATAGCACAGCACAGATCCTGTCAGCGGACCGACGTTGTAAGCCATCTGCCCGTTTCGCAATTCCAGCTGCATACTTCGCATGCCGATCCGGGGGATCCCCACCATGGCGTTGCGGGCGCTGATCAGGTTGCCCTCTTCCTTATTGAATTCGCGGATCGCCAGCAGTTTAGGGGAGGCGGGATCGCTCTGGAAATCAAACACCAGAAACCGGTCCTGCAGCACGATGAGCACCAGATGATTGTGCATACAGACATAGCGGCCAAGCTCGGATTCCGTTGCATACCGGGCACTTCCATAGCGGGTTGCAATGCGCGCGTGTCGCTGGCCGTATTGATTGAAAATCTGGATATTCGCCCCGCCCGCCTCCATGAAGAAGGTCCAGCCGACCAATGGCAGTGACGCTGGCCCCAGCAGGGGAATCTGATACAAAGACTCCCGCAGTTGTGGAGGCTGCTGACCGTTTCCAAATCCACCTCCCAATCCGCTCCCCCCGATCCCTCCCGATCCTCCCAGACCGTTCGATTCTCGAATTTCGTCCGGCCAGACGAATTCGGAACTCAGCAGATCTGCAACGTCCATCTGCTGACGAATGGACGCGGCAAATTCCCTGGATGTTTGCGGAGGGAGTTCGGAACGTGCCGGGAGTGCGACATTGTGATATTCCAGTTCGGCCAGCAGCGTTTGCGCGGTGACGAGGTCTTTGCCCCGCAACGCCAATTTCAGAAGTTGAGCGGCTGCCGGAAGCTTGACGGCAGGATCAGGGTTGGCATGTAACCGGCGAAGAATCGCTTCGCGTTCATTCAGAGCCGTCTCCATCTCGTCAGAACTGGCCAATTTCCGCAAGATGACTTCCGGGTCTGACCAGTACGCTGGAAACGCAGGCAAAAGACGCAACAGGAGTGCGGGATCGGTATTGTGCAGCACCCAGTCGTTCAACTGCGACTTGAGTTTCAATTGCGTCGACTCGTTTGTCATGCTGAACAATTCATCCAGCCGGGCCAGGACCCAACTGGAGTCTGTTGCAGACCATTGACTGTCCATCACGATCAAGGATTCGGGCCAGGTGAGCGTCTGCAGGATTTTCAGATAATTCGCAAAAGCCAGTTCATCGTCCCCGGCTGTCTGCAGCCCCCGGGCATAGGTCCGCAAAAACTGCAATCTTTGGGCCGGAGTGGAAAGCCCGGCATCAATGAGTGGTGCCTGGTCGCGAAATCGGGCAAAGTCTGATCGCAATCCATCCAGCAACGCCCAGGCCAGTACCTGCCGGGAGGAATCCGGAGCAGCCAGATTGACGATCCCTTTCAGATCTGCCAGCCCCTGTTCCACATCACCCTGCTGCAATCTCCATTCTCCCCGTTCGGCAATGGCAATGGGATCTGACGGGTCCTGTTTCAGACGCGCTGCAATGCCAGACTCCACCGTCTCACGAGATCGAAAACCGGTCAGGCCACTGGCCGTCTGCATGACCAGTTGTCCGTTGGCGGCAATCAGGTTTCCAGGAACTTCATTGGATTGCAGCGGGAATCGACTGAGCAAATGTCCCGATTTCAGATCAATCACCCCGATTTCCCCGGTGACCAGCGGTTGCAGAAACTGATTCCCCATACGAATTCCGCGACCACTGGGTTCGGGGATAGGAATGGCAGACGTCCATGCGGGAGTTCCATCGCCCAGTCTGAGGGAAACAATTTCATTCCGTCCAATGAGGATCAACTGGTTTTCAAAAATCGTGCCGGCATAGACCATCTGTCCTCGCTTGAGCGGTGACTTCCAGAGCGGCTTGCCGGTGCTGGTGCTCAGGCAGATCAGGGCATCATCATCTGGCGGTGTGAAGATCACCGCATCTCCCGCCACCATGATCCGGGAATCAAACCAGCGCTGGTCCGCCAGCAGTTCCTCACGCGCCTGGCTGGCGTTCTGGTTTTGAGGCCGCATCATCCGCATGAGGATGACCTGATTCCGCAACGTCTGCATGGACTCTGCGTAAACATGGGTCCATACCACTTGCCGTTTCAATGGATCGACGGCAGTAAGGCTCCCTTCTCCGGAAGGACAAAACAGCAGGCCGTCTCCATAGGCGGGCATCAGGCCCCCCAGTCTCCGAGTTTCATCCAGGACCAGATCCCGATCCGGATTCAACAGGCCCAGCGACCACAATACTCCCCCCGTGGCGGGATCCAGCTCGAAAACCTGGATCTGCCCTCGTTCTTCACCAATGACATACAGATGACCATCCACCGGCAACGGTGCCCCCATGAAGAAGATCTCGTGAGGTTCTTCTCCATTGAGCACCGGAGCATCATCACCAATCGTGCCGACGGACCAGAGTTTTTTCCCCTCTGCGGACAGGTCATAGGCTGTCAGGCGATTGGCACGTTGCGGCAGCAGAGAATGCCGCTGGGTGTTCTGCATGATGCGCTGTTGACTGGTGGTGCCGACGAGTTGGCAATTGGAAATGGCATAGACCCGTTGCCCGTCCGAACTCAGAGAACTGGACGTGAGATCCCGCCATCCGCGGACGCTGGCGAACAGGTCTCGCATTTCCTCCCGGACAGGATCGTGGGCTTCTCCGGCGGAATAAGATTGTTTGGCGAGGTAATCGAACGTTTCATCGAGGTCGACGCCGTTCCAGGCCAGTTGGCCGGTCTCCAGATGAAATGCTTTCACCGATCCCGGACCGGAGGTAATGACGAGTCCGTTGACGATTAACGGGCGCACCGCCGGCATGGCGATGCGTTCCGGTTTCGCACGCACCTGTTGTTCGATCGCATTCAGGAGATTGCGGTTCTCATCACCCAGATGCTGGGCGAGATCGGGAGCAGCCAGCAGTGCGGGAAAATCAAACTCATTGTCGATCATCTCGCTGCGCCAGGCGTCATCAAAGAGGACTGGTGCCAGGGCTGTCTGTCCGGTCTGATGAATCTCACCATAGGGAGTACGCCACTCAAAAACCGGGGACTCCGCAGTTGAAGGAAACTGTTGCACGCTGTCCGCGACAAATTTCTCAATTTGTTGAACATCCGGAAACTCCGCGGGATGGCGTTTCAACAGGGCAATTGCGAATGAACTCTGTCCGCAGCGGGCCAATAATCTGGCTGCTTCCAACAGCAGTGGTCGTGGAGATTTTGTGGCAGGATGTTCCGCCAGTTGTTCCAGTTCACGCGCGGCCAGAGCAGGCTCTCCCTGATCGCGATCCAGCCAGGCGAGTTCCTGCAGGCTGGCAGCACCGGCGTTGGTCAGGCTGAAACGTCTTACCACTTCTTCCAGACGCCAGCGACTTTGAGCGGCTTTGGCCTCGGTCAAAAGTTGCGAGGCCGTGGGCCCAAAGAGCCGCTCATAGTCGTCCCGATGTTCGCGGATCAGACCTTCCAACTCACGAAACAGAGAACGGGGCGTCTGCTCTGGCTCGGCGATAAAGAAATCACTGTCATGGTCCAGCAATTCCTGGATTGTCTGAAGACCGGTGACAACCTCGCCCTCTTCAATCGCCTGAACCGCCTTCAAAGTCGACGCCTGAGTGAGCGGATCACGAGGCAGCCGACGGAATGGGTCCCCAAAGAGTTGGTCTCGTCCTTGATTCTGTTGTGGCAAAATCAGCCCCGGACCAAACTGAGCCGAGGCGGAGCGAACTGCTGACAGCCCCATAATCAAGGCCAGGAACACTCCCAGCACAGGCGTTCTCAGCACAGAGACGCTTACGAAACGCAGAGGAGCTGCGAATAAAATGTCCCGTTGACAGGAGTTCTCATTTCCACGGGCAGAATATGATTCTGCTTTGCGAGAAATTTTGAAGCAAACTTCACCGGCTTGGTGCAGGTCCATCATGATCAGGCCGTCCAGATATGCCAATCCAATGAATCATTCGACAGGAACGTGATCCACCTGGTCCTGGGGGGCGTCCCCAGGCAGACGACTGCCTTGTCGACATTAAAAATTCGGGCAGGTCTTAACGCAAAGTCCGGCAAAGGACGACGTTTCGCGATGACGCACCCCAAAACCAAGCCCTGACAGGGCACGACGTCGGGCAATTCACAAAGTGACTGTTCAAAGTGACCGTTCGTGAAAGTTCGACGAAGATGTTTCCACATCCCTCTCCAGTATGTGGAGTTGGACAAGAAATTTCACTGCGGTCTCGATAAAAAACTGCGGCCATGCAGTGTCGAGAGTTCGAGAAGGACTCGTTCTCTCCGATGAAATCGATCTCGTCGGGCGATGAAAATGAACGATGAAAAATGAAAAGCCCCCAGCGGAGCAGAAAGCTTCACTGGGGGCGATGATCAATGATCATTATCTAATGATCAATGATGACTAAATGCTTGGTGACCTCTGAAAATTCGGAGAGACCTTCAACGTAAAGTCCGACAACGGAGGGCGTTTTGCGATGACGCACTCTGAAACCAAGCCGTAATACGGCACAAGAGCAAGTTACTCTGGGCTGTGCCCGTGCATCACGAGTTTCGACCGTTGAAACGCAACTCTGAAATACAACTCTCCGCATCGCGGAACGTGGTCGATGCGGGTGAATACGCTTTAATTCAGGATCTGGGAGGTCTTGCCCAGCAGACTCTGAATCTTGTCTTTGGTCAGTTCGCCGGGTTTGTAGGCTTCGTTGACTTTCAGTTTCCCGTCGACCCACATCATGACGGTGACCTGTGCGTCCTGCGTGATTTTATAATCGCGAGGACCGATGTTGCCGTCGAAAGTCGTCAGCGGGGTATTCGTCACCTTGGACTGGGCAGCCACTTCTTTCAAAGCAGCTTCCTTAGCTTCAGGTTCATCGCTGAGCAGCACCACAAACGCCTTCAAATCTTTGGCCTGGTTGGCACCCACTGCAGTATCGACTTCGTGGATGAGGGACTTGACTTCGCCATTCAAATCACGAGCAAAAATGCTGACCACGGGACGATCCCCATATCGGCAGCGATAACACAGTTTGGTCCCGGCGGCAGGTCCTGTCACATCTTTGACGTAGAACGCATTGACAGGAGTTCCCACTTCGAGCCCATCGGCCATTGCCAGGCTCGAAAAGGTAGAAATCGCCACAGCAACCATAAGAAAATTCTTCATATTCTCCATACTCCTCATAGGGTCCGGTTCCGCGTGAACATCCAACACGCTTACATTCGAGACTCAATTTTCGAAATCAGAATCTGGGCCAATCTCTACGGGAACACCCCGGAATTTCAGAGATCCAACCACTCTGCCCTGGCAAGCTTCCGAAGAGATTTAGCAAGAGCATCATGATGCCGGCTGGTCTCTTCGGCGTTCATCGCCCATCATCCCTGGACTCGGATTGCAGTCATGTCTGACCATCTTGCTCTGAAGAATGTTTGAACATTGCCCACACGGTTGTGGTCGTGCCTGCGACAAGTTTTTCATCCTTCAATCCATCCGTGAATAGCGCAACACTATCCAATCTTCACGTTTCTGTCGATAAGCCGAACGGCAGGGGCCAGAATGCCCAGTTCCAGAATGCCCAGTTATTGATGAAGAGCTGGGGGGGGGCCGTAAATTCTAGGCGCATGTCACCCGGTCCGGCAAGAGAAATCTGTAGAAATGGCTTCCGCAGTCCATTCCATCCAGCAACTTGCTCTGGTGGAATCCGAATGCCCCACGTAGACTTCCGCCAATTCCGGACCAAATCAGTGGAACTTCATCCGGGGAACTGCAAACCGGAATTGACGGGTTGGGAAAACTTGTCGCGCGCCGGTCTCCCAGGTTTTATATCTTCTCACGCCCTTCATGGAGGAAGGCTACGTGAACTCCGATTTTCTAATGCCGCACTGGGACATCGTTAAACGGTTACCTCGACGACGATCTCGACGACGATTTCTGGTCGTCCTGATGCCCCTCCTGTTATTGCTGCTGGCCTGTGGTCGGAGGGGGCTGGCGGATGACACGAAACTCACTTTCACTGCGGAAGTGACCACCCCTACCTCTATTCAGGATGACGCCACCTTACGAGACGCCGTGCTGGTAGGCACGTCCACCGCCTGGGCCGTGGGGGATCACGGAGTCATCTGGAAGTCTGAAGATGGGGGAACAACCTGGAAATTCCTGTCCGTTTCGCCTTTGCTGGAACGGTATGCACTGCACAGCGTGTGCTTTCTCACAGACCGCGTGGGCTGGATTGCGGGGGGAACGGTACTGCCGGTCGGAGGCGTTCCTTCCGGAGTGGTGTTGTCCACGCGCGACGGCGGCACGACCTGGAATGTGGAACGATCCGCCAACCTGCCATATTTGAAGCATGTCCAGTTCTTCGATCTGGAGCAGGGGATTGCAGTGGGAGATCGCTCGACCGCCTTCCCCTCCGGCGTCCTGCAAACGACGGATGGGGGACAATTCTGGTCGTCGATGCCGTCGCAGAAATCGGGCCGGTGGAATGCTGCCGCGTTCACCTCCACTCAATCGGGGCTGGTGGTTGGAGATCTGGGAACACAGGCCGTGGTCACGCAGGGCTCCCTGCATCATGGTGGACCTGCTGCCAATGGTCTGCGTGGTTTTCGGGGAGTTTCGCTGGATGCTGGCGGACGGGCCTGGCTGGCAGGGGATGGATGCTTCCTGTTTCGCAGCGACAACTCAGGAGTCTCCTGGCATCCCGTGCATCCTCAACTTCCCGTTGAACTCGATGATTTTACCAACTTTCGTTGCCTTGCACATCTGGGGGATCAGATCTGGGTCGCCGGCAGTCCGGGATCGGTCATCTGGCATTCCGCGGATGCCGGCAACACCTGGCAGGCTCAGGCGACCGGCGATTCGATCCCCCTGGAGTCGATTCGATTTTTGAATCCGGAACAGGGAATTGCTGTTGGGAATCTGGGGCGCATCTGCATCACGGAAGATGGCGGGCGAAACTGGAAATCGGTGCGGGGGGGCAATCGTCGACTGGCTTGTCTGGCGCTGCAGACACATGCCGATCAGGCAGCGGTTTCATTTTTGACCCGCTGGGCGCGCGAAGAGGGATACCGTTCCGCCGTGATGATTGCGACCCGGCGAGACACCGGGGAAGATGCCCATCAGGCTCAAAAACTGGATTTGCGGTTGGCCCATGCCGTTCAGACAGCCGGGGGAACGCGGGGCTGGATCGACTGGAGACTCCCCATCGGTCTGCCCAATCTGGAACAGGATCGTGAAAAACTAATTCGCGAATGGACACTTCTGACCGACAAACGGCTCACCGAAGTCCTCCTGGAAAGTCTGGTGGCTGAAATCCGTATCTGGCGGCCTTCCGTCATTCTGATCGACGAACCGCTTCAAGGGGAGTTTGCAGCCGAGCTCCTGCAACGTGCCGTGACCCGGGCGATTGAACAGGCAGCCTCACCAGAATTCGGGACAGACCAGCAGCAACTGGCGGGCCTGAAGCCCTGGACGATTCAAAAGCTGGTCATGGAGAGAAGCCCCGGAATGCGGGGAGCCATCACGCAAGATCCATTGGAAGTTTTGCCGCATGTCAACAAGACACTGGAACTGGCTGCCGCCGAAGCACTGGGGCAACTGGCTTTAAAGCAGACCCCCATTGTCGCCGGGAAGGACTATTTCGTCCTGAAAACAACAGGCAACCCGGCACTGTCCGAGAAGAGCATCTTCGGAGATCTGGCGATTGCTCCCGGCAGCGATGCCCGCCGACCACTCACACCGATCACATCGACAGACTATGACCGTCTGATTTCCGAAGCGAATCATCGCCGCACCATCACCGCCATCAGCCAGCGGATGACATCCTCTCCGGAACAGGCCGGACAACTGCTGGGACAACTGCGGGAGATCATTGCACCGCTGTCTCCGGAACAGGCTGCCCGTCAACTCGCCTCTTTGGGGCAGATGTATCACGCTCGCGGGGAATGGAGTCTGGCGGAGTCGGTCTATGCCCAACTGATCGCCCGATATCCGGAACAGCCCGTAGCGGTGGATGCCATGTTGTGGTTGATGCAGTATTGGACGAGTGCCGAAATGAACTGGCAACGCCTGCGAACCATGCAGGCGGTGGGCACCCTGACGCGCGGCAACGCCAATCTGGGGCCGGAACTCGCACAGGCCAAACTGGAAGAAGCAGTCCGAACCTTCCGAGAACAGAAAACCAAAACCGCTGCCTTATTGAATACCCCGCAACTCTCCGTTCCCGGAGCAGCCGACTCTCAGCCCATCACTCTTGCCAGCGGCAACCTGCAATCGTTTCTGGCGAATGATGGATCATCCGGAAATCAGTACGACATGCAGTTGCAACGCTGGCAATTGTCGGCATTGACCGTCGCCAATGGCATGCGTGATGCCTATCCGCAGATCTTTGAAACGCCGGAAATGCAGTTCCTCACAGCTGCGCTTTATCGCCGCCGGAGCGAAAACAGGAAGGCCGATGAAATCTATGGAAACTTCATGAAAACCCTGAGTGATGATCCCTGGAATATTGCTGCCCGGGGAGAAGCCTATCTGCTTCGCCCGGGGGCCCAGTCTCCCAAACCGGTGATCGCCTGCAGGTCCACGCGCACGCCTCCCATTCTGGATGGTGTCCTGTCCGATGCCTGCTGGAAAGAGGCGATGGAGATCCGACTGGGAGACAAATCGACAGCCGAAGTCTTTGTGGGAGCAGCCACTCAAGAACCCGGCACCGTTTCGCGTCTGGGAGCCCAGCCCGTGGTCTTTATGGTCCATGACGACCGATTTTTGTACGTGGCCGCCAGCGTTCCCATCCACGCGGAATTGCCTGCCGATCCTCCAGAACGGGCGGGGCGCGAGCACGATGCCGATCTGGATCTCTTCGACCGCATCAGTCTGCAACTGGATGTGGATCGGGACTATGGCAGCTATTATCGCTTTGACATCGATCAACGCGGCCAGACGCGGGAAGCCTGCTGGGATAACTGGGGGTATAACCCGAAATGGTACTGCGCGACCACCCGGGAACTGGATGCCTGGCGCATGGAATGTGCCATTCCGCTGGAAGAACTTCTCCCTCCCGATCGCATGACCGGAACGAGTTGGGGAGTGGGGATTACCCGCATCATGCCGGGACTGGGATCTCAAAGCTGGACCGGATCAGGAGCCACCTTGCCGCAACCCGCACTCTTCGGTCTGCTGCGATTTGAATAGATGGCTTGATATAGATAGTACAGCCCCCCTGTCAGGGCTTAGAGCGCATTCACCCCGCATCGACCGTGATTCCGGTCCGTTGTTGCTCGCTTCACATTTTTCTATCTGAAATTCGAGTTGTGTCATCGCGAAAGGTCCTTCGCAACAGACAGACTGCGGAAGCTGTGAAAAAGGAATCACTCAGAGATGAGGAAAATTGCGTTCCTGCCGTATCATCCTCACATTCAGATGAAGTTGCACTTTCGCCGTCGTCGATAGGATGAACGGACGGCCGTTGGTTGTCCCGGGGTGCGTATCGGCAGAATATGCCGGCGTTACTTGGAGTTTTTGATTCCACCGGACCCGACATGCAGCAATCAGACGCCACAATTCGAACAATGCTTCGGCAACCTGCCCGTTGCTGTATGTTGCTGATGGCGCTGCTGTTGTTGTCGCAAATGGCCTGGGCCGAGCCGGTCTATTCGAAATCACGCCGATTCCGTATTCCCTTCCAGTTTGATGCCGCTGAATTGAAACGGCTGGGGACGCGTGAAATTCAGTTGTTCGTCTCTCGCGACGGCGGGGAACACTGGCAACTGGTGGAAGGAGTCTCTCCGGAAACAGGCAAATTCACGTTCGAAGCACCGGAAGACGGGGACTACCAGTTCTCCGTCAAAACCGTGGCTGCCAGTGGGTTGCTCTATCCCGCCGGACCTCATCAAACCGGTCTCCGGGTGATGGTGGATGGAACTCCGCCGCAACTGGATCTGCAACTGGTGGAAATCGAACCGGGTCGTGTGAAATTGAGTTGGTCGTCTCAGGACGACAACCTGGATGTGTCGACGCTGAAGCTGGAGTTTCGTGAATCGGGATCTGACGTCTGGAACGTGGTCGCAGTCCGGACACACGCCTATGGACAGACAACCTGGACCGCTTCGCCGGGAAGTTCGATTCAGGTCCGCGGCGAAGTTGCGGACATGACAGGCAATCAGACTCAATCGACCGCCACCTGCGAATTGGCTGCCCCCGTTCCCCGCGACGACAGACCAGACTTCGGACAACCCGTGGCGAATGACTCCATGTCGTTGCCAGCCTCGAGTGCAGAACCTCCATCCAGACCTGCCGGAATCACGCCGCGACTGACATCTTCTTCTGCAATCGGTGAAGCATTGCCCGTGAAAGGTGCGACTGCTGAATCCTCTGTCGTTCCTCAAAATCAGGAAGTTCAACGTCTCGCCCATAATGGCATTCATAAGGTGAACTCAGACACCTTTCGCATCGGTTACAGCCTGGACGGAATTGGTCCATCGGGTGTGAAGCAGGTGGACTTGTACATCACCGAAGACAACGGTCGGAAATGGTATTACTACGGTCAGGATGCTGATCGGACTTCCCCCATGGAAGTGACCGTGCCTCGCGACGGCGAATATGGTCTGGCATTCCGTGTCACGAATGGGCTGGGACGTGTCGACATTCCCCCTCAGCCCAACGATCCGCCGGAAGTGCGTATTACGGTCGATCGCAGCCCTCCGGTCGTGAAACTGATGCCGCTGGAGTCTGGTCAGCCACCGGGACTCAATCAAGTGGTGATCAGCTGGACGGCGCAGGATGAAGATCTGGCCGAACGCCCGGCAGCTTTGTACTATTCTGCAGCGGCCACCGGTCCCTGGGAACCCATCCAAAGCTGGCAACCGAACAGTGGCCGCTTTGTCTGGAATGTGCCAGCGAAGATGGATCAGCCGTTTTATGTGCGACTGGATGTCCGCGACAACGCTGGAAATGTCACTCGTGCGTATTCAGAACAGCCCTTTCTGGTGGACCGGGCCCAGCCACGTGCTCGCATTACCGAAGTGGAACCACTGACCAATCCTCCCCGTTAGTGCCGGGTGCCCCGGTTGGGGATCAATGATTTTGGAGATAGGGGTAGGGAAGTCCGATTGGTTTCGGACTCCCCTCCCTCCGAACCGGACGTGCGGGTCTCCGGCATCCGGCTCTCTGGTTGATCGTTCACCTTCGTAAGGATTGACGGACCGACGCAT
>Ga0182738_1000906_pt1 | contig 39281 bp, 31 predicted proteins | sample eDN5th30CBELigMG_FD_128876 | JGI IMG/M metagenome (GOLD analysis project Ga0182738, IMG submission 128876) | Enriched Miracle-Growth compost microbial communities from Emeryville, California, USA - eDNA 5th pass 30_C BE-Lig MG (version 2)... ...
CCTGAGCGAGACCGGCCACTGGGAACACTTCTGGCACACCCGCCCGAACACCATGACCGGCACCCGCCCCTCCGCCCGCAGCAAAACCTGATTCCAAAAATCACAAACCCCGTCCCGCACCCTCATCAGGGTACGCCATAACGAAACGGCATCCGCTGTTGGACTTTACGTTAAGGTCGATGAAGATTTTAAAGTCTTTGCAGATTTTCAGGCAGACGAAGCAGTCGAGCAAGTTGCTCTGGCCGGGCTCGCGCAGCGCGCGTTTCGACCGATGAATGGAGGCTCGCCGCAGGGCTTTTGCCTGTTTCAAAATGGGCAACTTCCGGGAGGGCGAAAGCTCCTGCTGAGCCACGAGCAAGATCACGCGTTCCCTGATTTGCGGCTCGGCAGGAGCCTCGCCTTTCCATGCGATTTTCAATAATGCGAAAACCCTGGGACTCGCCTCGTAGTGGAACACGGTCGATGCGGGGTGAATGCCGTCTCGAGCAGTTGGCTCTTACGTTTGACTCTTACGTTTTTGTAACGGAGAGGCTTTGCTGAAGAGAATTCTGGAGTTGGGATTGTTCGGATATTGACATTTATACCGGGGCCACGATGATCAATAGAGAGGGGCAAATTCCAGTTATCAGGAGAAGTCTCGTGGCGAAAGCATTTCGGTTTCTAACTGCTTTGGGTCTCGCGTTGGTGCTGTTTGTCGCGATTGATGTCACACCCGCACAGGCGGGGCATTGGCATGGAGGCGGCTGGGGCAGGCATTATGGAGGCTGGGGAAGCGGATATTATGGAGGCTGGGGCGGTGGCTACCGCAGCTGGGGCGGATACGGACGTGGTCTGTCCATCGGAATTGGATATGGATATCCGGGATATGGAGTCGGTTATTCGAACTATGGTTGGGGAGTTCCCAGCTACGGTTACAATTCTGGTTATGGCTCGGGGTGGGGCGGATATTATCGCCCCTATCGCTATTCCAGCTATTATGGAAGCTATGGAGTCGGCTATGGCCTGAGTGGATATGGGTATCCCTATTACTCCTACTCTTCCCCGTACAGCTATTCCCCTTATCGCAGCTATGGATATGGGGGATATGGATATGGAGGCTTCGGATATTCTCCAAGCTATGGCTATGGATACGGATATCGGAGTGCCGTCGGATATCCGTCCTATGCCACTCTGAGCTATGCGGCCCGTCCCGGTGTCAGCATGTCCTATTCCACTCCCGTCTATTCCGGAATTTCCTATTCGAATGCGTTTGGCTACGGAATCAATAACCCCTACACGGTCGCCTATCCAGGGAGCTACCAGCCATACATTTCTTATGGAAGCTATGGCAGTTATGGCTATTCCCATATCCGTTGCCGCGGTTGGTAAGCCTCTCCGCCAGATCGAGTCCCTACAGGATGCATCAAGCGATCGATTCTTTGTGGATTAGTTCCAATAAGCCTTTGGCGCATGGAGAGCAAGTTGCTTTCGTCCGGACTTGCAGTGACGGTACTTCCGAGTCTGGCTGGCAAGGTCGCATTAATCCTACATAGACCGCGTTCCGCCCCGCAGCGAGTGGCGTTTCATCAATCCAAACGCGCGCTGCGCGGGCTCAGGCCAGAGCAACTTGCTCTAGAAAACTCAACGATTTGCAGGTTTTTCTGACCTCTGGCCCCTTTTCTCCACTCGATCAGACTTGGAAGTACGGGGTGAACGTGTCTGGACTGATGATTTGCCGTCTCCCCGGATGCAGGCCCCGGCCTCTCTGCCTGTTGAAACGCACAGACAGAAATGTTTGTGCCACTGAATGTTCCTGATCCATTGGGAAAAGTAGGCCAGACATTTCTCTCTGGCCTGGTTCGGTTGTTTCTAAACAGGCTGCTATTCGGTGAATGCTCTCTCAATCCGGTTCGACCGGCAGCTCTTCAATTAGAAATTCATCAGGCTCTGGCATATTCTTGAAATACGGAGTCGATTCCGTTCCGACAATGGTGGTCTCAGATTCAAACTTTCCGTAGTGGATGTGCCACCATCAAGTGCACACTGCTGAAGAACATTTGATTTCTTGGAAATTAGCTGGCCCGTCACCAGACCGCACGCAGAGCGGAAGAGAGGATCACTGACAGATGCGTTCTAATCTCAAGACACCTGCGACGTGCCTGAAGATCATTCTGGCAACAGGTGCCCTGCTGATCATGATTGGAACCGCTATCATTCCATTTCAACCATGCATCCAACTGGACGCCGTTCTCTCTCCAGCAGAACTGGCCGTTCCTGAAAAAGCAGTCGCACTTCAACTCCTGAAGGATGCTGCGGGAAAGACATGGTCGATCCATGTGGAGTTTGCAAAATGAACTGGCTGGCCTGGAAAATGTTGACGGGAGATGCTGCCAAGTATCTGGGGATTGTGTTTGGCGTGGCATTTGGTTCACTGTTAATTGCTCAGCAATCCGCCATTTTCGTGGGTTTGATGCGGCGAACTTCCAGTCAGATCATCGATATCACGGAAGCAGACATCTGGGTGATGGACGAAGCCCAGCAGAACATCGACGAAATCCGCCCCATGCCGGAGACCCGGTTGCACCAGGTACGAGGTGTTTCCGGAGTGCAATGGGCGGTCCGACTTTATAAAGGGCTGGTCCGTTGCCGGACTTCGGACGGAAACTTCCGGCAGTCGATCATGATTGGCGTGGATGATACCTCGCTCGTGGGTGCTCCCCGCAGCATGTTGCAGGGCAGCGTGGCCGATCTCCGGCGCCCCGATGGAGTGATTATTGATGCCGCAGGGTATCGCCAGTTATTTCCCGGACAGCCGATGGAACTGGGACGCACCCTGGATATGAACGATCGCCGGGCCGTTGTGGTGGGAATCTGCGATGTGACACCGCCATTTCAAACGTTTCCTGTCATCTATACACGTTATAGTCAGGCCACATTGTTCATCCCTGCTGAGCGGAATACGTTGTCCTTTGTTCTGGCCAAGGCCAAACCGGGGGTCTCCATTCCTCGGCTGTGTCGGCAGATTCGACTGGCCACGGGCCTCAAAGCGATGTCGTGGGACGATTTCTTCTGGTTCAATGTGAAATATTATCTGACGCACACGGGCATCCCGGTCAATTTTGGAATCACAGTGATGCTGGGGTTTATTGTGGGCGCCGCCATTGCCGGGCAGACATTTTATTTGTTCACACTCGAAAATCTGAAACAGTTTGGCAGTCTGAAAGCCATGGGTGTGGACAATCTACATTTGATAGGCATGATTCTTTTTCAGGCTGCTGCGGTGGGGATCATGGGATTTGGAATTGGGATTGGGCTGGCAGCCAGCTTTTTTGAGATCATGGAAATTTCCGGTCAGGCCGATTTACGCGGGATGTACGTCCCCTGGCAGGTGATTGCAATCACCGGGACGGCTGTCAGCGTGATTGTGACCATTGCCAGCCTGTTGAGCCTGCGAAAAGTTCTCGTGCTGGAACCGGCGATGGTGTTCAAATGAAAAACACCCCAACGGCTTCATCCGAGAATTCCGATAAACTGGCAAAACGTGCTGCCCATGACACACATGCAGTGATCTGCCGGGGCGTGACCAAAGAGTATGGAACAGGCGAGACACGGGTGCGGGCACTCTCCGGAATCGATCTGGACGTGGACTATGGATGTATGACGTTACTGGTCGGCCCAAGTGGATGCGGCAAAACAACCCTCATTTCCATTATGGCCGGCCTGCTCGACCCGACCGCCGGCGATGTTGTTCTACTGGGAGAGGCGCGCGCGGCGTTACGGGGGCGCAAGCTGGTGAAATTTCGGGCTGAAAACATTGGTTTTGTCTTTCAGCAATACAACCTGCTTCCATCACTCACTGCGGCGGAGAACGTCGCGGTTCCCTTAATCATTCGAGGCCGTCCGCGTGCACAGGCTGTGAAACGGGGAGCTGAACTGCTGGAAGCGGTGGGCATGAAAGACAAGACCAGCAGCTATCCGGTTCAACTCTCCGGGGGTCAGCAACAACGGGTGGCGATTGCCCGGGCGCTGGTGAATGATCCGCGTCTGCTGGTGTGCGATGAACCCACCGCCGCACTGGATGCCCGTTCCGGTCGGAATGTGATGGAACTCTTGAAGAAGACCACGGTCCATCCGGATCGAGCGGTCATTGTCGTGACGCACGACAACCGTGTGTTCGATTTTGGAGACCGGATTGTTTCCATGAGTGACGGGCGAATTGAAAAAATTGAAGTCTCCAACTGATCTCTCAAGCTGCATCAAAACCAGGTCAATCACGTTATGTTTCGGAATTTCCTGTTACCAGCCATTGCCCTGGGGATGATCGTCTTCGCGACGCGTCATGTCCTGTCGCGGCAGAAACCGATCGAGCAATATGAGCCTCCGTTTCCACCCCCTGCATCCCGCAGCCAGGATTGCGTAGCGGGGGCCGGCATTGTTGAGCCGCGAACCGAGAATATTCAAATCGGTACTCATCTGGCAGGAATTGTCGATCAGATGTTTGTCTCAGTGGGCCAACAGGTGCAACCGGGCGATCCGCTCTTTCGGCTGGATGTCCGGCAGATTGAAGCGGACATTGCCGTCAAACAGGCGGAACTGGAAGCCGCCCAGGCAGAAGCTTCCCGACTGGATCAGATGCCCCGACCGGAAGACATTCCCCCCATTGTCGCCCAGCGGAAACAGGCGGAAGCGGTCGTAATGGAAATGCAGGATGTTTTTGATCGGCAGGAGAAACTCCGCCTCAAAGGAGCTTCCACCGATGAACAGGTCATCAGCAGTCGGTCCCGGCTGGCCAGTGCCAAGGCAACTCTGGAACAGATGAAAGCCGAGGAGGTGCGTCTGAAAGCAGGAGCCTGGGAAGCGGAGAAAGCTGTTGCCCGGGCCAAGGTCCTGGGAGCCCGGCGACAAGTGGAGCAACTCAAAACCGAGCTCGATCGCCGTACGATGCGTGCTCCCAGCATCACCGTTGATGGACATGCTTCTGAAAAACTGGAAGTTCTGCAGGTGAATATTCGACCGGGTGAATATGTGGCTGCCACTTCAGGCACTGCCATCATGATTCTGGGAGACACCACCCGGAAGCATGTGCGAGTTGATATTGATGAACATGATATTCCGCGGTTCCGGAAAACCGCCGCAGCCGAAGGAATTGTGCGTGGTGAAAGTGGATTTCGTTATCCTCTGAAGTTTGTGCGACTGGAACCCTATGTCATCCCCAAGCGTTCGCTCACCGGAGATAACCGGGAACGAGTCGACACCCGGGTTTTGCAGGCAATCTATGTCATCACCGAGGAACCTGCTGATCGCCCCGTTTATATCGGCCAGCAGATGGACATCTTTATCGACGCTGCGCCTTTGGAGCCCGCCGCTCATTAGCAGCCTGTTGAAAAACTCGCAGACAGAAATGTCTGTACCACCAGAAGCTTCTGGATCATTGAGACTGGATCACTGAAAGAAGTGGGCCGGACATTTCTGTCTGGCTGAGACTCCATGGTTTTTCAACAGACTGTCAGTGCAAGTGTCAGTGCAAGTGTCAGTGCAAGTGTCAGTGCAAGTGTCAGTGTCAGTGTCAGAGCAAGTGTCAGAGCAAGTTGCTCTGACCGGGGCCCGCGCAGCGCGCGTTTCAACTGATAAAAGACAAGTCGCCGCGCGACGGAACGCGGTCGATGCGGGGTGAATGCGATCTAAGCCGTGACAAAGCGCTGGTGCCTCGTCGACTCTAAAATTTGGGGTAGGTCTTAACGCAAAGTCCAACAACGGAGGACGTTTTGTGATGACATATCCCAAATCCAAGCCCTGACAGGGCATTAGAGACCGATTCCCAGTTTGCGTTCGACTGCCTGGCTCAATGTTTCCCGTACCAGCTCAACGGGAATGCGGTCGTAGACTCCTGCGAAAAAGCCTTCCACGATCATGTGCATGGCTTCATAACGGGAGATGCCCCGGCACATGGCGTAGAAAATCTGTTCATCATCCACCCGTCCGGCTGTGGCACCATGCGTGCAGCGTACGTCATCCGCTTCAATCTCCAGTCCGGGGATGGCATCCGTTCGGGCATCGGAACTGAGCATCAGGGCATCGTTCCGCTGATAGCCGTCGGTCTTCTGGGCAATGGGGTCTACTTTGATCATTCCCCGCCAGACGACATGCGAACGATCGCGACAGACTTCCTTATACAACAGATCGGATTGGGTATCCGGGGCATGATGCGTCTGCTGGGTGTAGTAAGAGAGCTGTTGCTTATCTGTGGCGAAGGTGACGCCGTTGACTTGTGCTGCCGCCCCCTGGCCATCCAGATGAACATCCTGCCGAATATGAGCCAGCCGACTCCCCAATGCCGCCACTGTCCACTGCAACATTGCATCCCGCCCCACCCGGCCGGACTGATGTGCGAAGTGACGCACCTTGCCGTTCCAGTTTTGTAACTGAACATAGGCCAGACGAGCCCCAGCCCCCACGATCAATTCCACTGCACCCACATGCAGGCCCTCCGCATCCTCGCGCGCAGACACCGTCTCTTCCAGCAAGGTGGCGGAAGCTCCATCTTCCAGGATGACTAATGTATGGCTCAAATCGGCTGTCAAATTTTCCTGCAGGCCGATCAGGCTGTACAACGGGACCTTGATTTCCACATTGCGAGGAACATACAGCAACGTTCCCCCCGTCCAGAAAGCAGCATGCCAGGCTGCGAACCGGTCTTGAGCTGGTGAAACCGCTTTCTTCAGAAACAACGGTTCAATGATCTCTCGATGCTGAACAAGTAATTCCGACAGATTGCCGAACAGAACTCCTTTGGACTGCAGTTCTTCGTTCAGAGTGGTCGACAGACAGAACCCATCCAGGTGCTTCACCGTCCCGGCAAACTCGGCACGATCCTGCATCAACGTGGAAAGTTCATCAGCGGCCGGCGCATGAGCTGCGATATGAAACTTCTCTGAACGAAATGTGCGTAGTTCCAGCCGCTTGAATTCTTCCGGATCCAGCTCCACATCCTGCAGTTCCTGAAACAGGGCAAATGCTTCGCGGCGACGAGTCTTCAGCCAGGCTGGCTCCGCACGGCTGGCCAGAAAGCGATCAAACGCCGCCTGATCAAAGCCGGTTGCGGTGGGGCTGGGGGCAGAAGTCGATGAATTTGTCATGAGTCAGCTGTCATCCATCATTCAGTAGTTCCAGAGTTTTAAGTCCAGGCCCTGTCTGGGCCAGGTTTGGGGGCACTCAAATTTTCAGAGTTGACAAAGCACTCATTGGGGAAAAGAAGAAAGTGAAGGAAAGGAGAAAGAGAAAGCAGCAAATACGATCTTGTCCGTCATTCTCATTCTCTTGCCCATTGTTACGTCACTTTGGTGTACGTCACTTTGGATCAAGCTTCCAAACTTGGAGATACAGTCACTATAGCACATTCGGTCCGATCTGTCCGCATTTTGAGACACGGCAGGCGAAGTTCAAATGCCGAAGCAGGCTGCTGCAGTATGCGTCAGAGGATTTCTCAGACCGGTAACGGCTGCGAATCAGTCCATCAGGCCATATGCTGCCAGAGTTTTCTCAAGCCTGGGAAGATCAACGGCACTCAGCCGCGTTAACGGCAGACGTACTTCTCCGGTGTCTCGTTTTAAGAGTTGCATGGCCGCCTTCAGCGGGATGGGATTGGTCGCCATCCCCAGCATGTCTCGACAGAGCGGAAACAACTTGTGATGCACTTGCTGAGCTTGCGAGAGATCGCCGGACTTCCAGGCATTGATGAGTGCGATCACGTCCCGGGGGACAATATTTCCCACAACCGAGACCACTCCGCTCCCCCCCAGTGCCAGCAGCGGCAATGTCAGGCTGTCATCTCCGGACAGCAACGTCAACTGGCTTCCATTTAAAATCTGCGATGCCTGATCCATGGAGCCGGTCGCTTCTTTCACAGCCACAATCGTGGGCAATTCAGCCAGCTTGCAGATGGTGTCCGCCTCAATATTTTTTGCTGTGCGGCCCGGAATGTTATAGAGCACAATCGGCAAGTCGACCGCTTCCGCAACCGCCTTGAAGTGTTCGTAAAAACCCTCCTGCATGGGTTTGTTGTAGTACGGACCAACCATCAGAGCCCCATCGGCTCCAGCTTCTTTCGCCCGCTGAGTCAGTCGCACAGCTTCCCGCGTGGAATTCGATCCGGTGCCCGCCATCACTTTCATCCGACCGGCATTCTGCTCACAGACAAGCGAAATCACCCGTTCGTGCTCATCGTGACTGAGCGTCGGGCTCTCACCGGTGGTGCCACAAGGACAAATGCAGTTTGTCCCTTGTTCCGCATGCCAGTCCACCAGTTTACGTAAAGCCGTCTCATCCACATTTCCATCGCGAAATGGAGTGATCATGGCAACTGTCAGGCCTGCGAACTGTTCTCCCTTGCGGGCCATTCTCAACTCCATTGCCCCAACGTGAGGCGATTTTTGGTATGCTGCGTTTCAGATTCAGGAAAAGCTGCATTTTAGCCAGATCGAAAAGCAATCGAAAGAGTCCCGTTACCAATTCCCGTGACCGGTTGCCAACAACGGAATTATGAAGTCCTCAAGATTTCCATTGAACCAGTCTGGAAAACAAGAGGTCACATGCAGTAGTCTGATTCGCTGCGCCCGAATTTGGGTGCATTTGCCATTGTTCGTTCATTTGGGTTCGTTCATTCACATCGCTCCACCTGTGGGAGTGCGGGTTGAAACAGGACATCACAATCACCAATCTTTTCAGTTCCCAGCCATCCGTGAGAGTGCATTCGTTTTCCGTTCCCGGAAGATTTGCGATGAATTCACTGATCGCTGGAGATCTTGATCCAGCGCAGGGAGGCCGGGGGTGTCTCTGACACAACTGCTTGAGAATAAGTTTCGAGGCGACATTCGTTTTCGTGGTCAGGCATATCTGCAGGCAGATCGTGTCTCCATTGCCCGCGTGACCGCGGACGACCTCCACGCCGTCGTCCGCGACGGGACGGAATATCAGACTCATCTCAGCCGCCTGGAAGGCGAACTGCGGATGTTTTGCTCCTGCGTGGGTGAAGGACAGTCCCGCGATCCCGCCTGCAAACACCTCTGGGCCACTTTATTGGCGGTCGATGCCGGTTCGTATCTCACCGGTGCCGCAAAGCCGGGACAGGTGCCTCCCTTCGTCTCCGAAAGCCGCTACGAACCGCTCGATCTCAGTTCCTGGGACGAAGAGGATTTCGAGAGCGATGTTTTTCAGCCTCCCGCCAAAACTCGCGAAGCCACTCCCCGCCCCCCCAAACCACAGCCTCGCGACTGGGAAGTCAAACTGCAGGATTTGCGGAATCAGATGCCCTCTGCCAGTCGCCCCGGCGCCAGTGCAGAATCCCGGGAACGTGAGATTTTCTACGAAGTCGACATCGAGGAAAGCCGTAAATCTCAACAACTGGTGATCCAGACTTCTCAGCGTCAGCGTCGCAGCAACGGACAATGGGGGAAACTCAAACCTCTCAAAATTCGCCCCGGCAGACTCGAAGAAATCGAGCATTCCGACGATCGCCGCATTCTCGCCTTTCTGGGAGGTGGAACACCGGAACGCACAGGCTGGATGGCGCAGCAGGCGGAATTTCAAACTTCCATTTTTCGTTACCGGCTGCCGTTCGAACTTTGCCTGCTGATTCTCCCGCTCATGGCCGGGTCTCGCCGTTTACGCTTTCTGGATGAATCCGAAAAGGACACGGATGAACTCAACTGGGACGATTCCGACCCCTGGAAGCTGACGCTGAGTCTGGAACAGCAAGCGGATGAAAGTTGGGCGTTACAAGGGCAGGTACGACGGAACGACCAGCGGCTGCCTCTGGAGAAATGCGACCTGATTCTGCCCGGCGGACTGATCGTGGCCAAGCATCAGATTTCGCGATTGGAAGACTTCAACGCCTTCGATTGGGTCCCCATGATGCTGGGTGAGCAAAAACTCACCGCCAAACCGCATGAGGAACACGATCTGGTGGACTGGTTGCTGGACATGCCCAGCCTGCCGCAACTGGACTTGCCCGCATCGCTGCAACTCGAAGAAGTGCGTCCCGTCCCGATTCCGCGGCTCATCTTCCGGTCTCCTTCCAAACGAGGCTGGAAGCACGAACGGATTCACGCCAATATCGAATTTGAATACGACGGCACACGCGTGCGCGGTTCGAATGTGCAATGGGCGGTTGTTCAACGCGAACTCAATCGCTGCCTGCTGCGTGATCAGCAGAAGGAAGGCGCTTTCTGGGGTCGACTGGATGATCTGGGCTTCCGCCGCCTGGTGGACCACCGCCAGTCCGCACACGATGTGGACATTGCAGCGAGTGAGTTGGGCCGCGCCGTGCGCGGGTTGATTGCCGATGGCTGGCAAGTCCATGCGGATGGCAAAGAAGTTCGCCAGCCCGCCGCCGTCAAATTCAATGTCCGCTCCGGAATCGACTGGTTCGAATTGTCGGCAGATGTGGACTTCAATGGGAAAAAGGCAAGCTTTCCAGAACTGCTGGCAGCCTTGACCCGGGGCGATCAGACCATTCGTCTCGACGACGGTTCACTCGGAATTCTGCCCGAAGAATGGTTGCAGCAATATGGCATCCTGGCGGGTCTGGGATCGACCGACGAAGAAGGGCTCCGGTTTTCGACCGCACAACTGGGGCTGGTGGACTCCCTGCTGTCGACTCAGGAATTCGTGGAATTCGATGACCGCTATCTCGAATTGCGCGGTAAGCTGGCTTCGTTCGACGGCGTTGAACCACGAGCCGAACCGAAGAACTTTCATGGCGAACTGCGGCCCTATCAGCGTGAAGGGCTGGGCTGGTTGCATTTCCTTCAGGACTACGGTTTTGGCGGATGCCTGGCAGACGATATGGGTCTGGGGAAAACGGTCCAGATGCTGGCCCTGTTCCAGGAACGTCGACATTCCCGCGAACGGCATCTGCCGTCGTTGGTGATCGTCCCCAAGTCGTTGATGTTTAACTGGGTGCAGGAAATTCAGAAGTTCGCGCCGGAACTCTCGCACATGGAGTATACCGGTCCGGAACGAACGGCCCTGGCCCCGCAGATTCCGACGACAGACTTGATTCTCACCACATATGGCACGCTGCGCCGTGACATTCTGGAACTGAAGAATCAGGAATTTGATTACGTCGTGCTGGACGAAGCCCAGACAATCAAGAACGCATCGTCTCAGGCCGCCAAGGCTTCTCGACTGCTCAAAGCCCAGCACCGTGTCGCTTTGTCCGGAACTCCGATCGAAAACCATCTGGGGGATTTGTGGTCCATTTTCGAATTCCTGAACCCCGGCATGCTGGGGCGGAGTTCCATCTTCAAGACGTTCGCGACCGAAGTCACCAACGAAAACGCCCGCCGGACAATTGCTTCGGGCGTTCGCCCCTTCGTCCTGAGACGTACCAAAGGACAAGTGGCCAAGGAATTGCCGGACAAATTCGAAGAGACTATTTACTGCAGAATGGGTGAACGGCAGCAAGCACTTTATTCCGAAATGCGTGAGTATTACCGGGATTCGTTGCTGGGCATGGTGAAGAAGCAGGGGATGGGCAAAAGCCGCATGCACGTTCTCGAAGCCCTGCTGCGTTTGCGCCAGGCTGCGTGTCACCCCGCTCTGCTCGACAAAGGGAGCGACGAAGACGCGTTCGCCAAGCTCGACGTACTGGTTCCGCAACTGGATGAGCTGATTCAGGAAGGACACAAGTCTCTGGTCTTCTCCCAGTTCACCAGCATGCTCTCGATTGTGAAGAAACATCTGGACAAGCGTGGTATTCACTATGCGTATCTGGATGGTCAGACACGCAAACGCAAGCAGGTGGTCGATCAGTTCCAGAATGACCCCAGCACCTCGGTCTTCCTGATTTCACTGAAGGCTGGGGGACTGGGATTGAACCTGACGGAAGCAGAATACGTCTTTCTGCTGGACCCCTGGTGGAATCCCGCTGTCGAAGCCCAGGCCATCGACCGGGCTCACCGCGTGGGACAGACCAAGCAGGTCTTCGCCTACCGCCTGATCTGCCGGGATACCGTGGAAGAAAAGATCCTCGAACTGCAGAAACAGAAACGGGAACTGGCCGATGCCATCCTCGAATCCGAAGGAACCCCGCTGGGTGATCTGACCACCGACGACCTGGAACTGCTGCTCTCATAGCGGCTTGTCAGGCCATACTTTTGTGGGACGTCAGCGCGAACTGTCCTCCATTGTCGGACTTTGCGTTGAAAGCATGTTGCTCCGGCCTGACCCGATTTTTTAAGTTGATAAAAGATCAGCTTCTGTCCAGGTGCTCGTCACTGACAGGCCGGGCACTGCTGGACAAGATTCAATCGTTTTCATTACATCGTTTTCATGACTCAGTCGTCCCAAGTCTGTTCTGATGGAGAAGAGGGCTCAGGAGGCAGGAGGAAGTGTTCAGGAGACTGGAAAAAACTGCAGATCATTGAACTTGCGGACCTCTGATCCCCGATCTCTGACTTCTCGTCGTCACTGCACCGGTGAGAGCAATGGAAGCGGCGATCCATATTGCAGCAACGGCCAATAGCTGTAGAGTTCTCCCTTTGACAGCGGATACGGCTGTGTCAATTGGGGTCGAGGATTCACGATACGCTGGGGCGTGTCTGTCCGATGGACAACGGTTGGCCGCAATTGTCCAAACAGAATTTCCATGGTGGCTTCATGGCGATAGCTTGGATTCGCCAGATATTCGGCCCGATGATAGGGAATAGACTGGTAAACTGCATCGTAATTCCTGACCAGCAGTGGGGCATCCGGTTTGTCCATCGGCACGATCGCAATGGACCACGGCTCTTCCTCTGCCATGGCAGGGAGGGGAGGAACGAGAGCATTTCCCGTGCGTGTGGATATCTTGCTTCCCTCCGCCGCGTTATTTCTCTTTATCATCGGCAGGACAGGTCCAGATCCGGCTTGATCAACCTGTAGCAACTGTTGCTGACCGACTGCATTCACCGGGGGCTCATCACTTGTGGGAGCAGGTGGGATCAAAAGCGATTTGTCATCGGAATTCGTGGCCATCGGTCCTGAAGACCCAGGCAGTTTCACGTGCTCCGAATTCACGGAATCCGGAGCACGTCCCTTCTCCTCAGCCAATGACTGTGACCACACTGATGAGCAACTCGCGACGATTCCCCAGATTGCCGCCGCCACGTAAATCGAACGCTGAAAGTTCACCCGCAAGTCTGACCATGACGGAACCATTGAGAAACCCTGATTCAAGAAGAAACGAGCTGCACTTTCTATTGACCGTAAAGACCCGCGGGTAGCATTGTCAAAGTCTTCTGATGAAATTTCGTTCAGAATGAAACTTCTCTATCAATGGTCGGGAATCAGAAACAAGTACGATTCTCGCGTTGAGGGAACTTCGCTCGCTTGCAGTCCAGAGATCAGTCTTTCCGAGATCCGGCTTCCAGCATATGGTTCCCAGCCTGCGGTTTTCTGGAGTATGGTGGAGTCATTTGTGCATCAGGTTGGTAAAACTTGTCGACACAAGACAGTACCATCCTTCTTGAGCCGTGAAATAGCGGCATTTTCTCCCCATTCAATGTGAGCTCCATGTTTGGCACGGTTCAGGAAACTCCTTACGACCTCCAGTTTTCCCTGTTGGGAATTCCTGTCCGCATCTCCATCTGGTTCTGGGTCGCCGGGACAATTCTCGGGTTTTCAGCACTCAAAGCCGGCCTCCCCTTTCTTCTGGCCTGGCTGCTGGTCTTACTGGTCTCGATTCTTGTCCATGAACTGGGGCATGCGTTGACGGCACGCTGGTTTGGATATTCTCCCAGTATTCTACTTTATCATTTCGGTGGATTGGCGTTTTATCAGCCGCGTCAAAACCATAGTCGTGCGAGATCGATTCTGATCTCTCTGGCGGGTCCGGGAGCCGGATTTATTCTCTGGGGACTGACGGAACTCTTCTACCGGTTCGTGCTCCCGCGTTTCTATTTCGATCTGGCTCCGAACTTTCAACAACTGGCCAGCTTCATCGTGATCCAGATGCTGTTTATCAATCTGATCTGGGGACTGGTGAACCTGTTGCCAGTGCTGCCGCTGGATGGCGGGCGAATCTGCCAGGAAATCTGCATGGCCATCTCTCCCTTCCGGGGGTTGCTGTATGCTGCCTGGGTCGGACTCATCGTGGGAGGATTGACCGCTGCCTGGTTCTTCAGACAACAAGAAACGTACCCCGGGTTTCTTTTTGCTATGTTGGCCTTCAGTAATTTCTCGATCATTCAACAATATCGAAACCAGTTTCGGCGTTAGTGAGAACAGCAGGCGTTTAGTGCTTCGTCTACTCTGAAGATTGGGGTTCGCCGTAACGCAAAGTCCGACAACGGAGGACGTTTCGCGGTGACGCACCCCAAAACCAAGCCCTGACAGGGCATCTACCAGCCTGTTGAAAATCACACAGACAGAAATATCCGTGCCACCTCAACTCTCCGATTCATTGAGAAAAGTGGGGCAGATATTTCTGTCTGGCCGAGCAGCGACTGATTTTCAACAGCCTGCTAGAGCAAGTTGCTCTGGCCTGGGCCCGCGCAGCGCGCGTTTTGACTGATGAAAGGCAACTCGCCGCGTGGCGGGACGCGGTCCATGCGGGGTGAATGCGCTCTAATTCTCTTTTGTATCACCCCGGGCGAAGATACTGGCGACATATTGCAGCACATCTGTGGCGGACTCGTCGTTATAGCCATAGGTTCGTACCAGACGGCTTTTAACGATGTCAATTTTCTGCTGCGTATCCTGATCCACCACTTGAGAGACCAGACTTGTCAATTTGATCGAATCCTTCTGGTCCTCAAACAGTTTCATCTCCAGTGCTTTCTGTAATCGCTCGTTCGTTTTATAGTTGAACACCTTGCCGTCGATTGCCAGAGCTCCGATGTAGTTCATGATTTCCCGGCGAAAATCGTCTTTACGAGATTCCGGAATATCAATTTTTTCTTCGATCGACCGCATTAAACGCTCGTCCGGCTGTTCATCGTCACCGGTGAACCGATTTTTGACCTTCTCATGCTGGGTATAGGCTTTCACGTTATCAATATAGTTTGAACAGAGACGGGTTAACGCATCTTCGTCAGCCGCAATGGCACGTTGAACTTCGTTTTTAACGATATCGGTATACTCTTCCTTGACAACCGAAATCAACTGGCGGTAATGCTCTCGTAACTCGTCACTGCCGATTAATGAATGATGCCGCAAGCCTGCTTCCAATTCATTCATCACCATGAAAGGATTCAGACTGGTCGCATTGGTGTTGACCACCAGTGCATTGGATAACTTATCCTGCACATAGCGTGGTGAGATCCCTTCCAGGCCCTCGTGTCGGGCTTCTTTATGAAGTTGCTTGATGTTCTCGGCTGTGAAACCGGGTAACGTCTTTCCATTGTAAAGCTTCATCTTTTGCAGCAGTGTCAGGCCGTGATGCTTCGGCGTTTCCAGACGGGTTAACACGGCCCACATGGCTGCTACTTCCACGGTATGCGGGGCAATATGCTTTCCACGCACCCGTTTGGGATGATAGCTCTTGTTGTAAATCTTCACCTCTTCCTTCAGCACGGTGACATACGGAACGTCGATTTTAATTGTCCGGTCTCGCAGCGCCTCCATAAATTCGTTGGACTGCAACTTGCGATATTCAGGCTCATTCGTATGCCCGATAATGACGGTGTCGATATCTGTCTGGGCGAACTTTTTCGGCTTAATCTTGTGCTCCTGGGAGGCCCCCAGCAAATCATACAGGAATGCCACGTCCAGCTTCAGAACTTCGATGAATTCGATCATACCACGATTGGCGACATTAAATTCTCCATCGAAATTGAACGCGCGGGGATCGGATTCTGTTCCGAATTCTGCAATCTTGCGATAGTTGATATCGCCCGTGAGTTCGGTCGAATCCTGGTTCTTTTCGTCCTTGGGCTGAAAGGTTCCAATCCCCACCCGGTCCTGCTCCGAGAGAAAGACTCGTTTGCAGACGACCGTTTCCAGAACTTTTGTCCAGTCGCCGTCAAACTTCGCCAGGCGATCCTGAAAATACCAGCGGGATAATGGGCAGACCTGACCCTCAATCTCAATTTCGTATTCATCTTCCCGATGATGGCCGTCGTGCTGACGGTCCTGATTCAGGTATGCCAGGATTTCCGGACGGGCCGAATTGGGGATGAGTAATAACGGCTCGCAGTTCATCGGGTCCCAGGTCACACTGCCGTCGTCTTCTTTCCAGCCGAAGGTATACAAGGCCCCTTCTTCGGTCCGGCTGTAACGTTCGACGCCCCGTTTCAATAACCGGGCAATTGTGGATTTTGAACTTCCCACTGGGCCATGCAGCAGCAGCACCCGCCGTTCTGCTCCGTATTTGAGTGCGGCTGAACGAAAGACGTTCACCAGTTCGGTGAGTGTGCGTGTCAGACCGAAGATCGCATCTTCACCGTCGTTGTGGGGGTCGTCAAAAAAGCGATACCGGACCTGTTCCTTGGAACCCTCAACAGGATAGGTCCCCTCTTTGATGATCATGTCATAGATGCGCTGGTACGAAGTCCGGGCCACTCCTGGATGCTGTTTCACCAGATCCAGATAATCAGAAAACGAACCTTGCCAGTGATCATGCCGAAACTGGTCGGTGTTCTGGCGTGAGGAAATCTGTGCGAGAAAAGCTTGTCCAGTTGACACGACAAATACCTCCAGGGGAGCAATTGCGGCAACTGGCTCTCAGCACAAAATCCCTCGACGATGGCGAGACTCTTTCCTCCCGTGCCGACAAATACCAGGGCCAGAGCTGGGAGAAAAAAGAGACGCGAGCGAGGACGAAGGGCGTCCAAAGCCAGCTGCTGAATTGCCAAAGGAACGGACAGAGCGCGGCACGCGGGAACCCTTCAATGATGTTCCCACGTCACCGTATTAGGTGGGTCAAGGACGGCGTTCTTCGTAAACGCGGGGGATCCTTCATCCGTTTGTATTATCGCTGCCCGTCGAGACGAGGCAATACCAGAATCTGGATGATGACCTGAAGAGCTGTCCTGCAGGGAGGCCCGAGCGCATTCACCCCCCATCGATCGCGTTCCGACACGCGGCGAGTTGCCTTTCACCAGTCGAAACTCGCTGCGGGGACCCAAGCCAGAGCAACTCGCTCTCTTCCGGTTTTCGCGGCGACAACTCCCTGATCCACACGCAACGTGGCGGCGCAGGCATCGAATAACGGCAATGTTTGTGCAAATGCTCCCGCAGAAGCCACCCCCGTGATCGTATAAAGATTTCTGCGGACACGCAGCAAATACACTGCTGCAGTTACCTTCACAGGAATCCCTGGCTCCCCCGACCGGCTGGTGAACGACACGACGACTCTGCGGCCTTCAATTCCCCCAAAGGGAAAGACCCCTTGCGAGATCTCACGAAATTCCTGCTGCTTTCCCCCTTGCAACTTCAACCAGGCAATGGCTTTTTGATAGGAGAATTCTTCATTGATCTCCTTGACCTGCAGATTCAGATTCCATGGTTCGCCCAGCCGCATGACCGAGAGCTGAACAACAGGCCGATTCTGAATCGGTGTTTCCGTCCAGCCTTTTGGCAGATGCAGGGAGCAATCCGTCCCCGCAACAGACAAGGCATCGCGGTCCAGTTGCTCATCCAACGCAGTCACATCGACAGGAGTTTGTGGCTGTGGTGAGGAAGAGGTGATTCGCGTTTCCGCAGGCAGTCCGCTTCGATCCACCTGAACACGTTCTGAGCATCCCTGACCCAGGCCGGTCAAGAATATCGTCCCCATGATCAGATTGATGGGAAAGTGTTTCATATATTCTGACACATATACTCTCACGCATTGCATTTTGACGGCGGCGAAACGATGAATCGCATTCCCTGAATCGTATTCCCTTCCCGGAAGCACCATATCACAATGAGAAAACGTCTGAAACACGGCGGGTGCGGAGGAACATTGACATGATATGGCCCCCGTCTAGAATGAAATCAGCAGCAGGCAAGTTGAATCAATTTGAATCCGACTGAAATTCGCTTGAAATCACGACCTGTCCAATCACTGGCAGCGCTTCCGGATTTGGAAGCTTGATCGAAAGTGACATCAAAGGGAGAGGACAGAGGAAAGATCGTATTTGATGCTTTTCTTTTTCCTCTTTCGCCTTATTCTCCATTTCTGAATATTTCCCGGTCCTTGCGAGGATCTAGATCAGTTTTGCCAGGGTTTCCCATAAAGGTGGCCATAGTGAAGAAATGTTTGAGATGCACGAAGCAGGCCACGCTGCACATCACAGAATTGAAGGGGGGCAAATCGGTCTCTCTGCATTTGTGTGAAACCTGTGCACAGGAATATCTGAATACCGTTGAGGTGGGAGGGATTCCCGATGAATACGGAGAGACTTACTCTCCTCCTTCTAAAGAATATGAGAGTGGAGAAGATTTTCCGGATGCGGGTGCCAAAACCTGTCCACGATGCGGAATCACCTTCAAGCAGTTTCGCAGCCAGGGACGTCTGGGGTGTCCGCAGGACTACGAAGTCTTTCATGCGGAACTGCTGCCGCTGCTGGAAAGTATTCATGGAGAAACGCAGCATGTCGGTAAGTTTCCCCCGGAAGTCTCCGAAAGCAGCCGCCGGCAACATGAATTGATCCGCCTGAGGAATGAATTGCGATCGGCGATTGACGAAGAGCGCTACGAGGTTGCTGCCCGTGTGCGGGATCAGATCCAGGTGATCGAGGCGGAATTGAAAGCTGGTTAGAGCAAGTTGTTCTGGCCGGGGCACGCGCAGCACGCATTTCGACGGATGAAAGGCAACTCGTCGCGTGGTGGAACGTCGTCTATGCTGAGTGAATGCGCTCTAATGCGTTCTAATCAGACGATGCCTCGCCTTCCAGTTCGGCATTGTGATACACCTCTTGCACATCGTCGCATTCGTTCAACATGTTGATGAATTTCTCGAACATCGGCCTGTCTTCCGGACCGATGGCCTTACTGGTTTGCGGCAGCATGGTGATTTCCTGGACGTCCAGTTCGAGATTGGGAAACGTTTCCAATAAGACGTTTTTGGCTTTGTACAACTCGCCTGGGGCCGCGAAGACGATGATAGAACCCTCTTTGGATTCGATGTTAACGACATCGACATCGGCCTCCAGCAGCGATTCCAGAACCTGATCCTCGTTGTCCCCTTTGAATGACAGCACCGCCAGTTGGTCGAACCAGACCACAACCGAGCCGGTGGTTCCCAGCTTGGAGTTGGTTTTTGTGAAGCAGTTGCGGACTTCAGAAATCGTCCGTTGATTGTTATCCGTCAGGCAATCGACGACCACCATACATCCGCCCGGCCCAAAACCTTCATAGCGTGCGGGCAGGAAGTTCTCGCCGCCCGCTCCCCGCGCCTTCTGAATGGCTTTTTCAATCACATGCGCGGGAACCTGATCTCGTTTGGCTTTCTCGATGAGGCTGCGCAAGGCAGGATTGGACTCTGGGTCGGCAACTCCGTTTTTCGCAGCAACGTACAGTTGTTTGCCATACTTGGAATACAGTTTCGACTTCTGGCCTGCGGTCTTGAAGATCGCGTTCTTGCGATTCTCAAAATCTCTTCCCATTTTCTTTTCTCCTTCTACGTCTTTTGGCGCCGCCGGGAACGGATTCGATACTCGTGTTGCGTCCAGATTGAGTTTGCTGAGATTAAGATCCCCAGGCAACCTGAGCCACCCATACCCTCCCAGTTCTCGAACCAGTTCCTAAAAATCACCAGCTTCTGCAGCAGAGTGAGCCGCAGAGGCAGCAGGGCGCGGAAACATCACCGGCAGATTGTCTGTCGAGACCGTTTCGGGTGACGAGTATGCGGCCCGGCGGCCTTCCGATCGGTGACTGACTTCGCGCGGGCGGAGTGCGAACGTATCTTCGCCCACACGAATATTCGAGATTCGCAGCGACGCGGAGGTTCCGATGGCGGACCCCAATGCAATGGAAGGTCGAACCGTCACAGCGTCTCTTTGTTCAGACAAAGAGAGCCGCACCACCGTTTCGTCGGGATAGGACAAAACGAGTTGCAGGCCCTTCTTCGAATTGTTGGGCCCCAACGGGAAATGCCGGTCCGAGTTCAACGCAAATTTCAGATCATGAAATCCCTTTCCGCTGGTCACCTGCGGATCGGGGAGTCTTTTTCCATCCTGCCAGGCTTCCACGCGCGCCAGATGCAGCTGCCAGGCGTAGCCCACGCGAACAGTCATCTGATCCGCCCCCAATCCAGTGCGGGGAAAGGCTTCCAGGGACGCCAGAATATTATTGACCACCAACGGAGGGGCTTGTTCCACTCCCACCAGCGCAGCACATCTCAGCAACACCGGGGCTGGCAGATGCGCCACCGCCTGCGGGTTATTCATCATGGCCAGCAACTTTTTCTCATTGCGAGAAAAATAGTACAGGGATGCCAGAAAGACATAGCTTTGCGACTGCTCCAGATTGACGTCCAGGTTGCGGAGAATGGCATCTTCCGCATCGACGATCTGACCCCGACGCTGCAGAACACGGGCCGCCATCAGGTTTGCTTCCCAGACATCCGTGGAATATTCCAGTGCTTTTCGAGCCGAGGCCACGGCCCGGGCATCCCCTTCATAGTCTTGAATCGCTGCCTGATTGGCCATCGCAGTGGCCAGCAGTTCGTCTTTGCGAAAATATCCTGTCCCCAGTCCTTCCAGGCGAGCATACAGCGCGACAGCTTCCGACAGGTTGCCGAGTTCCTGCTGGGTACGGCCAAGGTAATACCAGTAGGGAGGATACGCTTCCATGAATGTTTCCATTCGGCGTAGGACTCGCAGCCGCACTTCTGGATCTTTCTCCTGCATGGCCAGTTCCAACTGATCGAGGTCATCGCCCCGCACCAGCCAGCGATCGGGAATGTTTTTCTTGCGGGCCAGTTTCCAGAATGTATCCAGAAATTGACTGGAACGCTGAACCACCGTCGTGACTCGCGTTTTTTCGATTTTGTGCAGATCGACATCTCGCTGAAAGACACGGTTGCGATAGTCCCACCAGCTGTTCGCTCCCGTTTTCACCGCACTTCCAAATTGCGCGGTCATCAGGTCTGTGCCAAAGGCGAGTGCATCCCAGGTGACTTGTCTGCGAAGCTGGGCAGTGTGGTTGCTGCGGTACATGGTCCGTTCTTTTTCTGCCAGGCCGATCTGGTTGATCTCATCCAGAACCGAGGTGTACAGAGCAATCACTTCAGCATCGTCCACCTGTCCCAGATTGAGATTATTGAGAATCTTTTCCTGTTCTTCGAGCAGGACATCTTCTGTCTGCGTCTTGCGAATGCGATGAAAGGCCGCCCGGCAATAGTTGAGCGCCACCGCCGTCGACAGGGATTTTTTGTTGTCTTCCGCAGCAGTAGCATCGGCAGCCCCCGCCTCGGCTCCAGCGACTGCCGGCAAGTTGGACTTCTCCGTGGATGTTGTGACTGCTGCCGGTTCTTCTGCCCCGGCGATTCCAGCCAGTAACGGCAGGAACAGCAACCACGACGAACACAGGCGAATCAAAGATGTGGAGACCATGGCAGGGCAATCAAATGGAGTGCTGAAAGGCAACCAGTTGCAAGTCGCGTCGAGAGGCATTTCCGCTTCACTCGGCTCCCATTCATCCGTCTTTTGGGAAGTCCCGTTTTGACGAATGGCAGTCAACTCTACGCGCTTGCGGCGTGAACTGCTGAAAATGAAATGCAGTTCGCGTGCCTAAGATCAGAAAATGCGGCTGCCGTAGCGGTCAGGGAAACTCTGAATGCGCCTGACATTCTCCCTGAACGACCCAGCTCGCCTTTCCCGAAATCTCAGCAGGTCGCAGAGTAAACCAGCAGATCGCCCAGATAGAGCAAGTTGCTCTTGCCCGGACTCGAGCACTGCGCGTTTTACTGCTGACAGGCAACTCGCCGCGTGGCGGAACGCGATTTATACGGGAGTAATGCACTCTGGCCAGCATATGCATCAAATTGACCTGCCTCTCGTCAAAGACCGGGATCTGAGCATGCTGGATGCTTTTCCCTCTCCTCTTTCTTCTTTCTCCCTGCCTCCATCCGATCAGACTTGGAAGTACCGTCATGAAAATACTCTCATTCTTCCCCAGCGGACGGCAGATCTCGGGGAGTTGTGCAATCACGGTGAAACGATTCCACAACCTGGAATCAGAGCGTCTGTTTTCAATTTTCATGCAAGTTTTGCAGAGTGAAATTGAACTTTTCACTTTGCAATGCCAGCCAGAATGCAGAGTTCCGGCAGAATTGGCCAGCAGAATGGACCGGCAGGCAGCGAAACAATAAATCGTGAGAGTAAATCGTGAGAGAGGAGACAAACCTCCAACAGGGCACTATACCATTTGTGCTGTGGATTGATGAATGCGGCCGCGTCTCTGGGCAATGGCCGTTTCCAACACCAGCAAGAGCAGTCCGGCAATAATCAGCCAGCGCCACCATTGTTGATGCGATTCCAATTCCTGATTCAGCAATTGTCTTTGGTACTGTTGGGCTTTCTCGGCATTTTGCCGGTCATCCGGAACGGTGAGCGGTACTCCCGCAGCCACCAGTAACTCCTCTGCATAGGGATCGGTCCGGGATTCTTCCGGGCTCAGATTGACCGCAATGGTGATGACCTCCCCCGCTTCCGCAGTGGCCAGATGATTCTCTTCAGCTGCCATGCGATAAATCCCCGGCTGAGAAAACTGAAATGTGTCCGAGCGGGGATGCACGGTCGTCTCTGATTGAAATCGAACGACCACGGTGTCGGTCCCCAGTTCCAGTTCCGAGAGCAGAATTGAGTCACCGACGGTTCGTTGCTGCGTGGGACCTGTCGGGGGTGAAGCATCATCCAGCAGGCCATTCATCAGCGGGACGAATTTGCTCCAGACGGCCAGACCGCTGTCACTTCGTCCCCAACCCGAGGCGAGCAACATGACTTCTCCTTTCCGTGCCGGGATTTCCACAAGCATGGGCGAGCCGTCTTCCATCGCGAACAGGACCCGGGCGGAGGGGATGGACTCCAGATGGAACTGGCGATACTTCCAGAATCGCAACTTGGTGAAGTCCGAAAAGCGGGGATCATCAAATGGACGCAAGACCGGGTGACTCAGATCCACATTCCTGAGCATGGCATAGTTGGGGACAGTCGCTTCTGTCACCTGGACTGGAGGCAACTTCAGAAGTTTGTAGAGTCCCCCGGCCTGCTCCGGATTCGTCGCGACAAACAAAACATGGCCTCCTTGATCAATCCATTCCACAAGCCACTGTGTTTGTGCAGCATTGAGTTCCGTGCCGACAATGATCCAATCCGGAGCGCCCGTTTCCAATAACGGTGAAACCTCGGACGATGGCCAGTCAATCAGATGTATTTTCCTTATAGAATTGTCCGGGAACAGCGGATTGAGAAAGAATCGCAGCCCCAGCGGGCCAGTGTCTTCATCCGCATTTCCGGCAAAAACAATGTGAATGTCTCGCACAACTTGCGGCGCGAGAAAAGTCGTGTTGTCGAACTCCACATCATCTCCACTCAACACGAGCGTCCGGACGGGAAGGGAGTCTTCCGGAGGGGGAACAGAAATCATTCGGCTTTGTCCGGGAGTCAGATAGAATTCGTGCGCTGTTTCGTTCTCTTCACTCGCAGAGAAATCGTCCTGCCAGTTCACTCGAAATAATTCCTTTTGCGAATTGGAACTGTTCATCAGCCGCATCTGGAAGTCCGCGCCGGGTGAGCTTGCCTCCATGGCCAGATGTATCGCAGCATTGGATTCCCCCGGTTGGGACAGATTTTCAATCTGTACTCGCAGTCGATCGGGCCAGCGGGCCCCCTGCAGGACATCCCAGCCGGCTCCACTTTGCAGATCGGAAATCAAAATCAGTCGACGTCCCGAGCCTTCCGCGTCGGTTTCATCACCGAAAAGGTCTGCCGCTTCGAGAAGTTGCCTGCCAATCGCGGTTCCCCCCCAGCCCGGTGACAACTGTTGCACACGCTGCAGCGTCTCCGGGACTCTGGCAGCCGGAGGAAGCTGGTCCCATTCTGCAAACGAGATGAGAGTTTGCGAGGTCTCATCAAAGGCCAGCAGTTGCAATGTATCGTGCGTACGGACCGTTCGCAGGATCTCCTGGACGCGAAGCAGGGCACGTTCCCAGTATCCGGTCCGCTGCATGCTGGCACTGCGATCCAGCAAAATGACAAGACGTTCTGCCGGTTGTTGTAATGAATCGCCCAGAGATCTGGCTGCGAAGTAAGGTCGGGCGAATGCCATGGCCAGCAGACAAACGACCAGTGATCGCAGCAGAAGCAGCAGCCAGTCTTCAATGCGACTCCGCTTTGTCATCCTGGGAGGAGAGGGAGTCAGGAACATCAGGCTGCTGAAGACCTGCCGCCCCTGCGGAGTTTTACGAATCATGTGGAAGACGATCGGCAAGCCAATCGCCAGCCCGGCGAGCAGGTAAAATGGAGCCAGAAAACTCATGCCTCTTCCCTTTCACCGTCGACGGGCCTGCGTTGTCCGCTGGCGTGTTTTCAGGAATTCAAAGAGTGCCTCTTCCAGCGGGGTCTCGGTGGTCAGGCGATGCAATTGAGCCCCCTGATTCTCGCAACACCGGGTCAGATCGTCTAGATGCTGCTGAAAACGGGTTCGATAGGAGACACTGGCCGCCAGGGGGTCCACATACATCTCCCGGCCCGTTTCCGCATCCACAAACTGGGCAGCCTCTTCAAAGGGAAACGAGATTTCAGCGGGATCGAGAATCTGAAAGACAACCACTTCGCTGCCCGTGGCCCGCAGGTATCCCAGACGCGAACTGAGAGACTCTACGGGAGTGAGCAAGTCCGAGATCAGCACAAACAGACTCCTCCGGCGTACATGCTGGGCCACTTGCTCCAAAGCTGTGATCAGACCAGTGGAAGTCCCCGCTGGTTGATGCTCCAGGCTGATCAGAATGCGCCGCAGGTGTCCGCTGCGATATCGAGGGGGAATGTACTCGTCCAACTCGGAGGAAAACCGGAAGAGTCCCACCGCGTCCCGTTGTGAATTCAAAAAATAGGCGATCGTGCCCGCCAGCGTTTTCCCATAATCCGCCTTGTTGTAGGCGAGTGAGCCGTAAGACATGGAACGGCTGTTGTCCAGCAGCAGATGACAGCGCAGGTTGGTTTCGTCTTCGAATTGCTTGATGTAGTAGCGATCGCTGCGGGCAAACAACCGCCAGTCCAGATAGCGCAGATCATCTCCCCGGACATATTGGCGATATTGTGTGAACTCAACGGAGAATCCGTGATAGGGGCTACGATGGAGACCGGAAAAAAGTCCTTCCACCACCGCCCGTACCCGGAGTTCCAGCGACTGAATCTGCATCAGCGTAGCTGGATCAATGAACGAGGGGGGAGGATAGCTGCCGGGCTCCGGGCCGGATGTGATGGAAGTCGCCATGTTGCCTCCCGACAAAAAAGAGACGGTCATGAAAAAGCGAATGCGGACCGGGATTTCGGATCAATGCAAGTTGCTTTTGCCGCAGGGCTTTCGCCGGAGTCCGCGTTAAAAGTGCCTGGACCGATTGTAGACGAAAGAGCCTCCCCGAGATATTTTGAAGAGGCGCATTCCCTGGAATATGAAAATTGACGATAGTGCCCTGCCAGGGCTTCGTTTTAGGGTCTCGTCTCAACATTTTTAAAAAATGATCCGGTAAGTCGGCAGAATCCTCGACGACATGATTCTGGTGAGGGAGATGTTTTTTATGGAGTGATCAGCTTGGAGATGTGAGCAAAAAGATGCCTGCACAAGATGCCGATGCCCGCTATGAAGAATTTTTACAGTTCTTTTCGCGAGATCGTGAGCGTTTGTCTGCATACATTTCCACGTTACTGCTCAATCAGGCCGATGCGGAAGACGTTTTTCAACGGTGCAGCCTGTTGCTTTGGCGGAAATTCTCTGAATTTGATCGAGATCGAAATTTTCTCTCCTGGGCCTGCGGAGTGGCCTTTTATGAAGTTCGCAATTTCTTGCGATCCACGCAGAGGACCCGTCTCCAGTTTAATTCAGACCTGATGTCGCAGATGTCCGACCGGCGTCTGGAGAGCCTGGAAAAGAATGTTGACATGCTCCCTTTTTTGCGGGAATGCCTGAAATTACTCCCCAAAGGGGAGCAGGAACTCGTCCGAATAGCTTATGAACGCGAGGGTTCCATTAAAGAGTTTGCGGAACAAAAAGGAATCGCGCTCCAGACGCTCTACAATCGTCTGGGGCGAACTCGCCGTCTGTTGATGAACTGTATCCAACGCAAACTGGCGGTGGAGTAACGGACTATGACACAAGATCCTCATTCAAAAGAATTCGCGGACATCCTCAATTGTCTCTTTAACGAGACCATGACCGCTGCGCAGCATCAGCGTCTGGAAGAATTGTTGAATTCCAATCCGCAACGGCAGGATGCTTATTTTCATCAACTGGATCTGCATCTGGCGCTCCGGCAAATGTATGCTGAAGAACAGGAGCCGGATCCAGTTGCGGACGCCGCGATTCGGAAGTTGATCTCTTCCCGAGGGGTGGGTTCCCGTCGTCAATATTCTCGAAAAACAGAAGCATTACTGGTTGCGTCGCTGGTGTTTGTCTTGACGGCAGTCCCGTTATTGTTGCTCAATTCGCTTCGTCGTTCGGAAGTTAGCCCGTTCGCTGTCCATCAACCACCGGCGACAGAAAATCCATCTGTTGTTGAACCTGTGCCTGCCCAGTCGGACGTGATGGCGGCCCGCCTGTTGCAGTCGGCCGGCGCAGAACTCCTGCATGAATATGTTCCGCAAATTGGATCTCGCCTGAAATTGCAGCATGAATATGTGCTGGTCAAAGGGATGCTGGAATTGGAATTCGGAAATGGAGCGCGGACAATTCTCGAGGCGCCGGCAGTTTTTCATGTGGAATCTCCCGAGCGGCTCGATCTGAAGATTGGGAAATGTTCGGTCTATGCCCCGGAAGGGGCTCAGGGTTTTGAAGTGCTCACGCCCCGCAACCGCGTCGTTGACCTGGGGACGCGATTCTCAATTGACGTCAACGATTTCGGACATTCCGAAATTCAGGTCGTTGAAGGAGCAGCTCAGGTTTATCAGGATCGTGAGCAGACCGATGTCAGGACGCTCACGCAAGGCGAAGCAACGCGTTGTGCGGGGTCGGCAGAAGGGATGCGAGAGATCCAGTTTGATCCGCGACATTACCATCGCAGTCTGCCCGATCGCGTGATCTCCTACGAAGCAGAACTCTTTCAAGGAGGTCCGGGAGTTCGGGATCTCACCAGCGTGACCGTTCAGCGTGGCGGACAAATCTATACCTATCCCGTCGATCAGCTGATCGGCGTTGACCTGTTGCACTTTCGCTCGCATTCAAATCGGAACAGCGTGGCCTCAGATGAAGAAATGCTGACAAATCCCGTTGAGTTCATTACAAGAGACCGTGCACTCAATACCGGCATTATCAATTTTGATCGCCCGCAAGATGCGCCGGATACAACAGAAATTCATGAAGATTATCGCCAGAAGCCGGGAATGGCTGTGAAATTCCGTCATCCGCTGCGTAATAGTCCGGGGCCGGATCTGGTTCTGTTTGAAATTCAATCGGTGGTCTATCCCGTGGAAGGGGACCATTTTCGAGTCAGTCCGCTGGCACCCGCAGAGGGATTGCGAGCCCATTTTGTCACGAAGTTTGACATCACGTTGAATTCGGAAAACGCACGACCGGTCGCCCCGTTTCGCGTCTTCACCTTCGATGGCAGCATCGATTCTCCGGAAGACCTGTTACGTCCCAGTTCCAGACGCGGGGGGGGAATGTCACTCCCGTTTTACGCGCTGGCGGTCGGTGTGGATTTGTCAGACCTGGGTTATGCCCCGGACGCCGAAGTTTCGGGACTCTTCTTCGAAGATGCAAATCATACCGATTTTGTCGTGATTGATCCGGTCTTTATTGGTGGATTTCCTGCCTTCCCAGAGACCTCACTCACTATGAAAACAGTAGATTAGAGCGCATTACCCTCCCCGTATCGACCGTGTTCCGCCACGCGGTGAGTTACGTTTCACCAGTCGAAACGCGGCTGCACAGGCGAGAGCAATTTGCTCTCGCCCGAATCTGGAATTTACTGAAGTAACTCCAGTGTTTTCATGACGATATAAGGGTGAGTGGAAGCAAGACGTTGTGAATTTATTCGCCAGTTCCATTGACCTGGAAAATGATTACCGGACACAATCATTCTATTCATAGAGAGTTTACTGGTCGGTCTTGTCCCCTCTCGCGTCTCTGTGTGTCCTGTCCTTGGCGAGAATTGAAGACGGATTGAAACCATGCAACGTCTGCCGGCCGTCATCAGCCAGTCAAGATCTCGTTTGCAAGACTGCTTTGTCGTGGCAGGTTATCTGCTGGCTGCTCTCTGCAACTCTTCTGCATATTGTGATGAACAGCCGCTAAGCGCCGAGCAGGTCAAGTTTTTTGAGACGAAGGTCCGTCCGCTGCTGGCAGAACAGTGCTTCAAGTGTCATGGTTCCAATCAGCAAAAGGGGGGACTGCGTCTGGATGCACGGAGTCAGATGTTGCTGGGGGGAGATTCCGGGCCGGCAATCGTGCCCGGCAAGCCGGAAGAAAGCCTGTTGCTGGAGGCGGTGCGTTACGAATCGTTCGAGATGCCACCATCCAGGCAACTTTCGGAAGATAAGATTCAGGTCTTAGCCACCTGGATTCAGGCAGGGGCTTTCTGGCCGGGCGATGATGGAAAAGTCGCCGTTCGCACCGAAGGAAAGCTGTTCTCAGAGGCTGACTTGAACTGGTGGTCGTTTCAGCCGGTGCGAAAGCCGGATCTGCCCAGAATTCAAAACGAAGCCTGGGTTCGCAATGAGATCGATTATTTTATTGCACAAAAGCATGAGCAGGAGCACCTGACTCCCGCCCCGGAGGCCGATCGCAGGGTGCTCATTCGCCGCATCTATTATGATCTGATCGGATTGCCGCCAACCATCGAAGAGGTCGATCAATTTGCGGCGGATGAAGATCCCTATGCTTACGAACGACTGGTCGATCGTTTGCTCGATCGTCCGGAATACGGAGAACGCTGGGCCCGGCACTGGCTGGACCTGGTGCGGTATGCCGATTCCGATGGATATCGTGCAGATGGCTTTCGTCCGGAAGCCTGGCGCTATCGCGACTACGTGATTCAGTCGTTCAATGAAGACAAGCCGTATGATCGCTTTGTTCAGGAACAACTGGCGGGGGATGAACTCTTTCCTGATGATCCGCAGGCCCAGGTCGCCACAGGTTTTCTGCGACACGGAATCTATGAATACAACAGTCGGGATGCCCGTGGGCAATGGGACATCATGCAAAACGAGGTGACGGACGTCACCAGCGACGTTTTTCTGGGGCTGGGACTGCAATGCGCCCGATGCCATGACCACAAGTTCGATCCATTGCTGCAGAAGGATTATTTCCGCTTGCGGGCCTTCTTCGAACCGCTGATGCCACATGATGATCTGCCGGTGGTGACTCCTGAAGCACAAGCGGCGTATGACAAACAACTGGCCGAATATGATGCTGCCACTCACGAACTCCAGGCTGAACTGAAAGCGCTGGAGCAGAAGTATCTGGATGCCGCTGCCAAATCAGCAATAGGACGTTTTCCGGATGAGATCCAGGCACTCGTCGACAAGCCGAAGGATGAACGGACGCCCGGTGAAGAACAAGTGGTCGCCATGGTCATGCGGCAGGTGGTTTGGGAACAGGGACGGATTGACGGGCGTTTCAAAGGAGAAGAAAAGGAAAAGATTCTTGAGCTGCGCCGCAAGCTTTCAGCCTTCAGTTCGCAGCAACCTGCCCCGTTGCCTTGTCCAATGACTGTCACAGATGTGGGACCGGTCGCTCCTCCCACATTGATTCCGAAAAAGCTGATTGCCGTCGAACCGGGGTTCCCCACCATTCTGCAGGCGGAACCTGCGGTGATTGCACCGGTCTCCGTTTCCGGAACGACCGGCCGCCGGGCGACATTGGCCCGCTGGATCACCGATCCTGAAAACCCCATCACTCCCCGGGTGATTACGAATCGCATCTGGCAGTATCATTTTGGGCGGGGACTGGCGGAAAACAGTAGCGATTTTGGCCGTCTGGGGGCTCCGCCGACACATCCGGAACTTCTGGATCTGTTGACTGACCGGTTCATCAACGAGGGCTGGCATTTCAAGAGTCTGCAGCGTCTGATTGTGACTTCCGCAACCTACCGGCAGGCAGCCGTTCATTCCCAATTCGTCTCTTACAATGAGCGGGACCCATCCAATCAATGGTACTGGCGCGGCCGGACTCAGCGGCTGGATGCGGAGCAGATTCGTGATTCCATTCTGGCAGCGACTGGACAGCTGGACCTGAGCCATGGCGGTCCCGGTGTGTTGCCGGACAAACCTCGACGTTCCATTTATACGCGAATCATGCGAAACAGTCGCGATGTGTTGCTGGATGCCTTTGATCTGCCTCAATTTTTCTCCAGCACATCATCACGAAATACGACCACTTCACCAGTGCAGTCGTTGCTGTTGATCAACAGTCAGACGATGTTGATGTATGCGACCCAACTGGAAAAACGCGTGCGTGAAAGTCTGCCTGCGGATCAGCAGACCCCGGAGCGACTGGTGGAACAAATCTGGCGAATCACGTTGAACCGGTTGCCGACAGCAGCCGAAACTGCTTCTGCCACACAATTCATTCAGTCGCAAGTGGAAGAAATTCAGAATGCGATTGAACCGGCTGTGGCTCCAGATGTCGTGACCGGGAAGATGCCATATCGAGATGGACAATCGATCCTGTTTCAACCCGATAAGACGGCCGGTACGTTTGCAGTCTCGCACGACGCGAGAATGAATTTACGTGACTTCACCGTGGAAGTCTTCTTCCAGCCCCGCTCGATCTATACCAGCGGGAATGTACGGACACTGGTGGCGAAATGGGCTGGCGGCATCAATCCGGGTTGGGCTCTGGGGATCACCGGTCAAGGATCTCGTCGCAAACCGCAAACCGTGGTTCTGCAGATTGCGGGAAAAGATCGTTCCGGTAAGTATGTTGAGGCAGCACTGTTCTCCGACCAGCATGTCGAGATGAACAAACCTTACTACCTGGCAGCCTGCGTGAAGCTGGCGGAAAAAGATCATCCAGGATCGGTCACGTTCTACCTCAAGGATCTTTCCAATGATGATGAACCGGTGATGGTGGCTGAGATTCCACATTCCATCGTAGAAGGAATTGAATGTACGGAGCCGCTCATTTTTGGTTCACGCGGAGGCAATTCAGGCCTCTTCGACGGATTGCTGGATGATGTCCGGCTTTCCCAGGGAGCACTTGCACGTGAACAGTTGCTGCTGACCGCCGAAGGGGCTGCCCGGCAGACGATTGGATACTGGCAGTTCGAACCCATGCCCGGTGTTTTTCATGATTCGCTCAAGCAGGGGCTGGACATTCACGAATTGAAGAATACTCGCCAGCAAGTCTCTTCACAGACAGCCGCCTGGATTGATCTGTGTCACGTGCTCTTGAACTCGAATGAATTCCTGTACGTTGAATGAATGGAGCACTCAAGATGGCTCATTATGAAATCCCCCAGACTCGACGTGAATTTCTGGCGCGCAGCGGAACCGGTTTTGGAGCGGTAGCGCTTTCGGGGATGCTGGCCCAGGAACGTGGTGCCCTGGCCGCACCAACCGTCGCGCATTTCGCTCCGACAGCCAAAAGCGTGATCTTCCTCTTTATGGAAGGGGACCGAGTCATCTGGATTTGTTCGATCCCAAGCCGCTGTTGACGGAACTCGCGGGCCAACCGATGCCGGCCAGTTTTGGGGAAGTGATCACCGCCATGGGAGAGTTTCATGCTCCCTTGCTGGCCCCAAAACGAAAATGGAAACAGCACGGCGAAGCGGGAACCTGGGTCTCGGACTGGCTGCCGCATATTGCGGAATGTGTGGATGATATTGCGGTGATTCGTTCGTGCTGGGCAGACAGCCTGAACCATTCCACCGGCGTCTGCCAGATGAATACGTGTTCGGTGCTGGGGGGGCGTCCTTCACTGGGAAGCTGGGTCAGCTATGGTCTGGGGACCGTCAATCAGAATCTCCCCGCCTTCGTGGTGATGCAGGATAACCGGTCATCGGTCGTGAACGGACCACGCAACTGGAGCGCCGGCTTCATGCCCGCGGTCTATCAGGGGATTCATCTTTCAGAGGGAAGTCAGCCCATCCCCAATCTGAATATCCCGGAAGGGTTCACCTCCGCGCGGCAGGAATCCAAGCTGGGCTTGTTGAACTCCTTGAACAGTTCCTTTGCTCAGGCACATCCAGAACAAAGTGAGCTGGATGCCCGCCTGCGGAGTTACGAACTGGCTTTCCGCATGCAGGCCGAGGCTCCAGAAGCGGTCGACCTGTCTCAGGAGACTGCGGAAACCAATCAACTGTACGGTCTCGATCATACGGAAACGGCGGTCTTCGGCCGGATGTGTCTGCTTTCACGCCGGCTGGTGGAACGAGGAGTCCGCTTCATTCAGCTTTATCATGGTGCTGGAAGTAAATGGGATGCCCATTCCGGAATTGAAGGGAATCATTCCAAGCATTGCCAGGCCACAGACTTACCTGTGGCAGGTTTATTGAAAGATCTGAAACAACGTGGCCTGCTGGATGAAACGCTGGTGGTCTGGGGGGGTGAATTCGGCCGCACCCCGATGTCGGAGCAAGGGAACGGCCGCGATCACAACCCAACCGGATTCACCATGTGGATGGCAGGGGGCGGAGTGAAAGGGGGCCAGACCATCGGCTCAACCGATGATCTGGGTCTGCGGGCCGTGGAAGATCGACTTCACGTGCATGACCTGCATGCTTCGATCCTGCATCTGCTGGGACTCTCGAACATGGACCTGACCTATTTCCACAAGGGGCGTCCGGAGCGTCCGACAGCCAACGAAGGTCTCTTCTGCAAGAAACTGATCACCGGCTGAGCAAGTCGACATCACCAGGTTTGAATCGAAACCACGAGTGCCTTGTCTACTCTAAAAATTTGGGCAGGTCTTCATGCAAAGTCCGAATGCAAAGTCCGACAACGGAGGACGTTTCATGTGTCACTCTATTTCGTGGCAGTGCCGGTTTCGAATAGATCGGGGTCCAGACCGGCTTTTTTGAGGGCCTCGGCAATGGAGACCGGTTGGCCTCCCTTTCGAGCACTCTCGTCAGCGGCTTCCATGAAGGCATAAATTTCCAGCGTCTCGCGCAGTTCAACTGGTGGTGTACCGGTCTGGAAGAACTTTTCGATCTCGACCAGTAATGGTCGATATCCCTTGAACGGGCCAATGGGCTGGTTGCCTTTGGATGTGAAGACCGTGCCACCATATTCGAGACGCGGACCCTCTTTGGGCTGTGATCGGAGTCCGCGAAATGTTCCGATCCGGCCATCTTTCCAGCGGCCCACAACCAGATCGGAAGTCTCTGTTTCGACGCGTGTCACCGATTCGCATCCCGGCCCCATCACGGTGAAAAGAGTCTCGACGCCATGAATTCCATACCAGTAGAGAGTGGGATGTGTCGGTTCACGGTGCTCTGGACTGAAGGCCTCGCAACCATAAACTTTGCCCATCTCACCCGCGCGTGCTGCCAGGGCTCCCGGAGTGAATCGCAACGAAGAAGCAGAGAAAACGGGCACTTTGGCTGCACGAGCTTCCTGCAGAATCAGACCTGCATCCGTCAACGACGCCGCAATCGGTTTATCGATAAAGAGGGGCTTGCCCGCCTGGATGACGAGTCGAGCCTGCTCCAGATGCGGACGGCCATCATTCGTCTCCAGCAGAACGGCATCCACCATCGAGAGCAGGTCGGCGATGGAAGAGACAATCTTTACTCCCAGCTTTTCAATGGTCGCGGTGTTTGCGGGAATGCGGCTGACGCTGGAGGGGATGTCCGGACTGCCGTGTGGATAAGCTGCGACCACGCGGCCCCCTGTCAGACGGTCTTTTCTGTTTTCGTCATTGAAAAGCCGTGTAAACTCGACAGCATGCGAGGTATCGACTCCGATAATGCCAATCCGGATGACTGGTGCGGACTCGTCGGCTGCAGTCCAGTTGGACAGCATGCAAACGAGACCCAGCGGCAACAAGAAATAACGTGATATCATTTCGAATTCTTTCATTCACAGGACCAATTGGGAATGTCTGATAGGATTATGACAAGAGAGAAGAAAGAAAACATCAACGATGGCTTTTCCCCAGGAGCCTGTTGAAAAATGCACAGACAGAAATGTCTGTGCCACCAGAGGCTACTGAACCACTGAGGCTACTGAACCACTGAGGCTACTGAACCACTGAAGCTACTGAACCACTGAAAAACGTGGGCCAGATATTTCTGTCTGGCCCACGTTTCATGTTTTTCAGCAGGCTGCCAGGGCTTTCGCCTGAGACAATCCGGGAAATTCCGGGGGGCAAAGCTTCTGCTGAGCCAGACCCTGACAGGGCACTACGGATTCTCGCTGCGGACCGGATTGACTTTCCGTATTTCTCCCACTCGAATGAGAATCAGGCGTTCGATTCCGGAAGAGACATCGCTCCGAAAAAAGCAGGCTGCCAGCCCATCCGGCTGAGTGGGATTCAGCCCTAGTACGACCACTTCCCCCGAATTTAGTTCGGCGGAAAGACGATGCTGATAAAAAGGGAGCGCCTGCTGACCTTCGTGATACTGCCAGTTCTGATCCGTGGCGATCGGCCGCAAGGTGGAGGCCCCATGACGAATCTCCGGCGTGATGGTCAGACGAGCCCAACTGTCATCCATACACTGGGCGTTCACTCGTAGCAGACACTGGGCCTGATTGAGTTCGGTCGTCTTGACTCCGTCGTCACTTTTTCGCACCAGGGGAGTTCCATCTGGAACTTTCGAGATCACCAGAAGCGTTTCCTGCCCGGAAGGGACCGCATAACGATGTGGCACAACGCGCCGCATCGGATCTTGTTCATCCGACAACCGCAACAGAGACTGGAGTGCCCGGGGAGGTCTCGAAGAGGCCATTCCGAATCGAAAACCATCTTCTGCCAGACGGGCTCGGTTTTCTGAAGCAACAGCAGTGATCGAAGAGAGTGATGACCAGAGACTTTCGCCAATCAGCGGGTCTCCAATGCGCCGGTCGACAAAATAGACTTCCAGTTCAATGGTCTCGCGTGATTCCACGATGGGGGGCAGCGGGTTTTTCTTAACCGCCAGATCCGTGGAACGGGGAAGCAATAGCGTACAACTACTCAAAGCCAGCATGCTGAACATGCAGCAGGCCAGTCGGCAGAACGCAATTGATTCCCAGTTCGCTGATACCATTGAGAAGCTGAAATGCCGTTAGTGTCAGATGGTTCCGATCGGCGGCTCCCCCGGGGAGAGTACGGACCCGGAACCGGTCATGCCCGCGACACTACGGAGCCCCTGGCATTGGGTCAATACCGGGAAGAGGTCCGTGGTTTCAAATTCACGGATTCGGCAATCGCTGCCGCTACCACGACAGAGAAGAGAGAATATGGGGAGAGAAGAAAGGGGGAAAGCGTGAAAAATAGCATCCGCTTGATCCCTTCTCCCTTTGTCCCACATCCCCTCCGACCGTTCCCCAGTCAGGCGGATTCGCATACTCGCCTGCTGGACTTCTGGCAACAGCTGGTTTGCAAAAACTTTTCCGAACGGTGGACTTTCGAAAACTGACAAATCCAGAACTACGAACCCCTCAATCCGCTGCCTATACTTGAGTCAGTCGTTTCAAGTCTGTTCTGGTGGAGAAAAGGGGACAGAGAAAAGAGGTCGGTAAAAACCGACAATCCATTGTTTTTTCTGACCCCCGATTCCCAACCTCGCGCTGTCACTGCACTTCAAACTGGGAGCGACTGTCGTCAGGCACACCCGGTACCCGGCAGGTTGAAATGCACAGCACGTTATTGATCCCCGTTTCAGTGAAAGTCCTGGCAGACCATGCACACTGAAAATATCCGTCCGAGTATTTCCGAAACGTCCTATCGTTTTTTTGATCGCCCGCTGCACCCTGAACTCTTCAGCCCGGCTATTTGCGGGCGAGTACGAACTTCCCGGTATCACATGGTGATTGGAATTTGCCAGGGGGGGCATTATGCCCAGATTTCCACCTGCGACAAATCAATTGTGGAAGTCACCGCTCCGGATCGTCAGGTGCTTTCCACCTATGGCCTGCAGCAGACCTATTTCTTTCCGGATGAAGAAGAATTGCTGGTCGAAGTTCAGAAGCCGTTCAGCTACCACTTTGCAGGTCAGGTGGATGCGGTCGATTTTTCTATTTTTACGAGAGTCCAGCTTGAACTGGAAATGGCTGCTTCTCGTGCATTTCTGTCTCATCAGTTTCCTCCCCGGCATCGACTGTTACCCGGCCCCCTCAGCCTGATTCAGGTTGAAGGAAACGAACGCATGCTGACGTTGCATACCTTTCACACGTTTCCGGAAGATCTGGCTGTCTTGCGTACGCAATCCTTGTTCGAATTCGAATAGGGCAAGTTGCTCTGGCCTGGGCAGCGCGCGTTTCGACTGATGAAACGCAACTCATCGCGGGTTGTACGGGGTGAATGCGCTCTCATAAGCTGTCCAGAGCAAAATCCTGCTGAATCACAGGCTGGTTTGTCATTGTGGAAACATCTGCGGTGAATTTGACAATCGCGAGGTCCGCTGTACGATGACGCTGTACGGGGACAACACATCGCGGGGCGGTTCATGGCCTTGGAAAACCTGGTTAAAGCCGAAGTTGTAGACAATGTGAATGTTGTCTCATTCGGCGCCTCTGCAGCCACATTGCATGGTAAGCTGGTTGATGATATTTCTGCCACATTGCTGGCCGCCGCTCGCAACGAACAGCATCAGTTGCTGGTGGACCTTGAGCACGTGGAATTCTTTAATTCCACGTTGATTGAGTTGCTCGTCCGTTGCTGGAAGATCATTCGGTCTGCTCCAGGGGGACAATTCGGCCTGTGCAGTCTGCAGCCGTATTGTCGTGAAATTCTGGAAGTGACCAATCTTACCCATGTCTGGCAGATTTTCCCGGATCGGGCTGCCGGAGTCGCTGCCATGCGGGAACAGGGTAATTCGTCTCAGACATAAGAGCGCAATGTCCGTGAGCAGCGGCGAGCGTTCTGGAAGTCAGGAGACAAGGTCAGGAAAAAAGCTGCAATTCATTGAATTTTCTGACCTTTGATCCTCACCGTCACTGCACTTTGTCGCTGCACTTCAAACTTGGAACGACGGTCTGAAGGTCATGCCGTGGGCTGTCTTCTCTCCCCACTTATGACGCGGGGGGAACTGGCACCCGCACGGAGATCTCTCCCCCTTCAATCCGCAATTCGTACGTCCCCACTCGTAGCGGCGAACGAGGATTGTCCAGCCATGTCCCCTTGTGGCTGCAAAACCGCCAGGCATGCCAGGGGCAGATGATCACTCCTTCTTCGATCCAGCCGCCAGCCAGAGACGCACCCATGTGCGGGCAGACATCGTCCACTGCGTAGTACTGTCCATCCGCAAAAAAGACTGCGATCATGCGGCCATTGACCGAATAACATCGCCCTTCACCGGAAGGGATCTCACCCACTTTGGCGATGGTGACAAATTCAGATGCGGAAGGGGGCAAAGCGTCCAGGGGAGAGTCCAGAGCAGATTTCGGGGAAATGGGCAGAGCAGGTGATGAGCAGGAAACGCCGTTGCCCGCCCGGATCAGTAGATTCCAGTCGTGGCCAAACCATTCAAAGTGCATCATACGCCGGCACTCTGAAAGACCGCTGGCCATTTGAACGTTGATCGTTTGCAGTACGAAAACAGCGTCCATTTCCAATATGCTCGGAAATGGACGCTGAAGATTCAACTCAGAATGAGCAAATCAGGTGCAAATCATGTTCCCAGGACCAGCAAGGTGAAGTTCTTAGCCTTCAGGCCATTTTCTGCCAGCACCTGGCGCACGCTCTTGGTGTCGTCCTTGGCGAAGGCCTGTTCCGTCAGTACGCCGGCCACGTCGCGATAGAAAACATTCATCCGGCCATCCACCATCTTTTCGATGATGTTTTCCGGTTTACCCGTGGCGCGGGCTTCCGCACTCAGGCGATCACGTTCTGCTTTGACGGCAGCGGGATCAACGCTTTCCACGGTGGCCACGATTGGTTTCAAAGCGGCAATGTGCATGGCCACGTCCCGCAGCACGGCAGGGTCTTTGGCAGCTCCTTCTGCTTCGAACAGAACAGCCGTTTTGCCGTCGTGGTGAACATAAACTCCCACGGGGCCTTTGGCTTTGACAACGCGGCCCACGACGATTTTTTCACGAATCTTGTTGACGGTGGCTTCATATAGATCTTTGAGCGTTCCGCCGTGAGGATTGGGCTGGGTCAGCAGATCTTCGCCATCTTTGGCTCCCGGGCCTTTCAGCAATTGCTGTAACAAGGCATTTCCCAGAACGGCCAGACCTTCGCTGCCCGCCACGGGAGCCGATTCACACATGACTTCCACAGCCACGGCTTCACTGCCATCGTCTGCGACAGCAGTGAAAATCCGGCCTTCGTTGGTGCTGTTGGCCGCCCGTTTGCCGAGAATTTTACCGACCTGCTCCTGCAGAATCTGAATTGCCTTGGCTTCGTCCCCGCCTGCTTCGACGAGTGCCTTTTTGCAATCCATCATGGGCAGGTCAGTTTTCTCACGCAGTGCCTTGACGGCTGCAGCTGTCACTTCGGCCATCGCCGATTCTCCCTCATCAATTTGAAATTCTTGTCGTCACCGCACTTCACGTCACCGCATGGTTCGCCGGCGGAGATCGATCCAGACAGAGATTCACGTCTCTCCGCCATGGTGGGTCGCTCGTAGTGCAACCGTTCTGTTCTGACAGGTTCCCGAGTCGCGCACGCAGGCTCGTTGGCTTGCTCGCGGCAAGTTTTTCAACCCGTCCATTCAGGTTTGAAGTTCCACTCGTCTCGCATTTTGGCGAAAGTTCAGCCTGCAGACAATGGAGCCGAGGTCGAGGACTGGAAAAACAACCTCAAATTGAAATTTGACCAATCTGCAGCAGGTTGCTCTGGCTGGGGCTCATGCAGCGCGCATTTCGACTGATGAAAGACGACCCGCCGCGTGGCGAAATGTGATCAATGAACGTAATCGATGCAGGGTGAATGCGCTCTGATCCCGGCTCTCAGAGTCTGTCCGGAAAGGCCAATTTGGGCTGCGATCGGCTCTTTTGCGTTCTGAACTTCGTCAGCCTGCATCGACGAATTCTAGGAATTCGCCTGCTTCGGCTTCCTTGTCAGAACACAAATCGCTCGATCTCGCCTGACAA